>Ga0073932_1001394_pt1 | contig 45840 bp, 42 predicted proteins | sample DewCreD2012metaG_FD_76967 | JGI IMG/M metagenome (GOLD analysis project Ga0073932, IMG submission 76967) | Hot spring sediment bacterial and archeal communities from British Columbia, Canada, to study Microbial Dark Matter (Phase II) - Dewar... ...
CCTCCTCATCCTCGCGCTTCAGCCTTCCGCTCCAGCCGGTGTACGGATGGCGCCCCAGGGACACCAGGGTCGAAACAGGCATGAGACCGACGGCGGGGCGGTCGGTGAGGACCAGGCTCATGCGCCGGGCCACCTCAGCCGCCGAGAGCGTCGAAAGGGGGACCCCGTCCAGCCGTATCTCCCCGGCGAGCGGTTTTTGCATGCCGGCGAGGGTGCGGATGAGGGTCGATTTGCCGGCGCCGTTGGGACCCAGCAAACATACGAGCTCTCCCGGGCGCAGGCTCACGCAGACCTCCTCCACCACGGCCCGCGGAGCCCCCCGCGAGGCGCCGTAGCCCACCGCCAGACCATGGGTCTCGAGGGACGGTGGTTCCTGCATGCCCGCGGTGTGGACAGAGGCATGGATACAAGCGTTGGACGTCATGGCGCGACCTCCATGATGCGGCGGCCCCGGAGGATGATTCCGATGACCACCGGCGCTCCGATGAGGGACGTGACGGAATTGAGGGGCAGCAGGACCCTGCTGCCGGGCGCCTGGGCCATCACGTCGGCCAGCAGGGAGAGAGCGGCCCCCGTCAGGATCACCGCCGGCACCAGGATGCGGTGGTCCGATGTCCGGTGGATGAGCCGGCACAGGTGGGGCACCGCGATGCCGAGGAAACCGATGGGCCCGCAGTAAGCCGTCACGGTTCCCGACAGGAGCGAAGCCCCCAGGATGATCCACCTGCGGACCCCGGCCACGTTGACGCCCATGCTCCGGGCGTACCCCTCGCCGAGGAGCAGGGCGTTGAGGGGCTTGGCGAGCACCCCGGCCAGGGCGAGCCCGGCGGCGACGGCAGGGGTGAGCACGCCGAGCTGCCGCCAGGTCACCCCGGCATAGGACCCGAAGGTCCACGCAAGGTAGCTCTGCACCTGGTGCTCGAGGGCGAAGAGGAGCAGCACGTTGACCAGGGCACTGCTGATGTAGCCGAACATGAGCCCCACGATGAGCAGGGTGAGATTGCTTTCCACCCGGCGGGCGATCCCCATCACCACGCAGAGGACCGCTCCGGAGCCCGCAACGGCGGCCATGACGAGGGAGGCGTTGCCTAGAAATCCCGTCTTTTCCATGAGCGGACGCAATCCGAACCCCCAGGCCGCCAGAATCACCAGAGCCACCCCCAGGCTCGCCCCCGAGCTGATGCCCAGGACGAAGGGGTCGGCCAGGGGATTGCGAAAAAGCGTTTGCATCTTGAGACCCGCCATGCCCAGGGCCGCCCCGGCCAGCATGGCCGTGAAGGCCCTCGGGAGGCGATAGAGCACGATGATTTCCCGCCAGGCGTCGGGCACTCCGCCCAGACCCGTCAGCACCGCCCACACCTGTCCGGGCGGTATGAAGACGGAGCCCAGGCACAGCTCCAGACCAAAGGCCGCCACGGCGACCGAAAAAAGGAGCAGCCAGGCCGTCGTGCTCAAATGGGTCCGGGGCATTCCCTCTCCCGTGCGGGATTCGGTCCTCGCCGGGATGGTCATGGTCCATGCTCCGCGACGGGTGGGAGCTGCCGGTACCACATGCGCCGGTGGCCCGGAAGCAGCTCCGGGTGAAAGATGCTGACGAGATCGGCCAGCACCAGGTCCGGGCGCGCGGCGCCCGTTTCCCAGTAGTCGTTTCCGCCGTTTGCGTTCAGCCTGGCGTCATTGTTGAACACCTTTCCCGATCGAAACGAGGCGAAGCTCCCGTAGCGCTCGTCCATGGCCAGAAGCTCCTGGAGGGACCGGGCCTGGTTGGTGTCGATCCAGAATTCCGCGTCCCTCGCCCGCTCGACGACGGTTTCGATGGCGAGGGGCATCACACCGGCCGTCGTGTCTTCCCTCCACACGTAGCGCGCCCCCGCATCCTCCAGGAAGCGGGCGTTGTAGCCCGCGCCCCCCGGCATGTACCAGGTGCCCCGGAAGGCGACGTTGCAGAAGGCGGTGGGGCGCCGGGTGACGTTTCGGGTCTTGGCGGCCAGGGTTTCGTAGCGCAGGGCGATGTCGTCGAACACCCGTTCAGCATCGGCCTCCCGGTTGAAGAAAGCCGCCACGAACTTGATCCACTCCAGGCGCCCCAGGGGCGTCGATTCCATGTGGGACCCGTTGATGACCGTCTTGAAGCCCGCTTCCAGCAGCTTGGGGTGCTGATCGTATTCGGGGATGCCCGTGGCATAGACCATGACCGCATCGGGCCTCACCAGGATCAGGCGCTCCAGGTGGATCCCGCGGTTCATGCCGCGGCCGCCGTCGCCGATCTCCTGAACCCTTCCCTGCCGGATTCTCGCCACGATCTCGGGGGTATGGACCCACTCGCACCCGGCCAGGCCCACCACAGCGTCCTCAACCCCCAGCATGGGAAAGAACGCCGTCCAGGCGGTTGAAAGCAACGCCATCCGCTCAACGGGAATGGGGACCACCATGGCGCCGCCCGTGAGGTCAGGAGGCGGATCGCAGCCCCGCTGAACCAGGATGTAGGAAAAGCCGATCCCGGCGTCCCTCCAGGGTCGTCGCACCTCGAGCCTTTTGCAGGTGCCGTGGTATTCGATGGTGAAGCCCCGGGCGTATCGCACCCGCGCCTGGTTCGGAAAGAGGTCTTCGGGGGGGCCTACGGCCACGGGCGGGCTTGCCCCCCAGGTGGCGTGGACCTCGTTCCACGCGCCCATCAGGCCCCAGAGCGCCGATAGAGTCAACAAGACAACCAGGAGGCCGCCCGAGAACACTCTCCTGTCCGTTCGAACGGAGCGCAGCGGAGAGAGAAATCTCATCAACGCGTGGTTATGCGATGAACGAGATTTCTCGCTATCGCTCGAAATGACGGGTCTCGGACGGCCTCCGAGGCCCGAGGCCGTCCACGGGCCAGTCCACGGCCTGGATCCGGACCCGGTTCCTCGGCAGGGACGGGCGATTCGTTTCATTCGCCGCTCCCTCGCGTCCCCCGCCGCCCGGCGGCCCGGCACGCCATGCATCGCACCGTCTTCTCGTAGGCATACTTCACGAAGGAAGCGCCGCAATCCCTGCATCGCACTTCCAGTTTCCCGGGGGAGCTTTCCCTGCACTTCATGGCCGTCCCGTCGTGGTCGGCCCATCGAAGGAAGCAGGCCAGCCAGGGCAAGCCCCGCGGCCCGACGTCCCCTGAATTTTTTTCCCATTGCCGAATTCCCTGGCTCGAGGCCATGGTGTCCTCCTGGTCTGCAAAGTTCCTGTTTTCTGGTTCCTGGTTAAAGGGATTGCCGGGGCGCAAACCGGCCCCACCGTTTGACTCCCATGGCTCGTGGTTGTGAGCTCCCGGTTCAAGTCCCCTTTCCCGGTTTCGGGTGCACCGGGCTCATGCGGACTGCTTTCAGAAAGTCAGCCTCACACCACCGAAGACGGATCTTCCGGGCATGACGTAACCGCTCTCGGTGTAGTCCTCGTCCAGCAGGTTCTCCACCCTCACGTAGGCCTGGTATTTCTTGAGAAAGGTCCAGGAGAGGGCCGCGTCGAAGGTCACCACCGAAGGTTCTTCCCACCGAACCTGACTCCACGTCGGGGTGTACAGGGGCACGATCTTCTCGTCCTGCCAGAGGGCCCGCAAGGATACGGTCACGTCCCGGGGAAGGTGCGCCGTGAGGAGCCCGCTGACCTGGTTCCGGGGCTGGTATTCCTTCCGAACCCACTCATCGTCGACCTCATTCCGGTATTTCGAATCCGTGTAGGTGTAGGCAAGGTCCAGACGGAGCCAGGGCCGCGGCATCAGCTTCAGGTAAGTCTCGATGCCCTGGGCCACGGCCTCGTTGGCATTGGCATAGCGGTTGGCGAAACCGTCATAAATGATGAGGTGGTCGAACTCCGTGCGGAACCAGGTCACCCCGAGCTTGAGAACATCGCCCCACAGGGCCTGCTCCACGCCGATCTCGGTTCCCAGGCTCTTCTCCGGCTCCAGGTCGGGGTTCCCGATGGTGATCAGGCTGCCCCTGAAGAGATATCCGCCGTAAATCTCGTAGAGACTCGGCGTCCGGTACCCGCTGCCGACCTGCCCATGGACCCTGGTCCCCGACGGTTTGTAAAGGTAGGCGGCCGACACTTCACCCACAAGCCGCGAGTCGAACTTCCGGTGGTCGGTGAACCGGCCCCCGACGTTGAGGAAGAGGGAGTCGTCGAGCCATTTGAAGCCCGCCAGGCTGAACAGGTCCCAGGTGGTCCAGTCCTCCTCGAATTTCACCGGGCTGAAGTCCCCGCCGCTCGGGTTGCGCGGTTCGCGCCCGTCGTAGAAGGAATGCTCGTAATCGAGCCCGACCATGAGCCCGAGCCAGTCTGTGATGGTGAAATTGTGCTGGGTCTCCAGGTAGGCCGTGGAACCGTCGTAGTTGGACCGGTTGCCGTCGACTCCGGACCAGAAATAATGCCGCTCCGTCTCCGTGTAGGCGCCCCGCAGACTGTAATTCCAGCAGGGAGTCACGGAATGGTTGAGGGTGAGGCCGTACTGGGCCAGCAGACCCTCCCGGTGTTTGTCCGGGTCCGCCAGATTCTTCACCAGGTCCCCCTCGGCGTCCAGGCTCGGGGTCACCTTGCTGAGGGCGAGATCCGTGTCGTAACGGATGGAGCTGAATTCCAGGGAAAGGTCCGGGGAAAACCGGAACCCGGCCCCGGCGGTGAAACCCAGATTCTCGTAATAGTATCCGTGGTCCCCTCCGTTTTTGGCGCCGTCCGTCGTGAGAAAGACGGGGTTGAAGTCCACGTAGAAGGTCTCCTGCCCGTGGCGGATGCGCCCGTTTCCGAGAAAATAGCCGTGCTCCCCGAACTCGCTCCGCACCTCGGCCCCGGTGCCCTGCCGCCACTTGTCCGGGAGGATGTTGACGACGCCGCCCATGGCCTGCGACCCGTAAAGGGTGGACTGGCTCCCCTTCAGGATCTCGACCTGCTTGAGATTGCTTCCGGAATACAAGTCTTCGATGAAGTACTGGAGCGTGCTCTGGGTGTCGGCGGCGTCTCGCAGCGGAAACCCGTTGTACTGGTATTGAACATGCTGGCTCCCCGCGCCGCGGATGGTCAGGTTGGAATACTGCCCGGGACCTCCGAGGCGGCGCAGGTAAACCCCCGGCTGGTTGTCCAGGAGTTCCGGCAGGAAGTACTGCTGCTGCTCGTCCCGCTCCCGTGCCGTCACCACGCTCACGCTCTTGGTGAGCTGCGACTGCGGGACCTCGATCCTCGTGGCCGTGACGACCAGGGGCTCCAGCGCGGATTCGGCGGCAGGCACCGCTCCTTTTGTGGAAACGGCTTCCGGCGCTCCGCTTTCGGGGCGGTCGTCAGCCTCACTCCGAGCTTCGATTGCGGGGTAAGGTGCGTTGAATCCTTCTCCATGGACTCCCGACACGACGATGCACAGCAGCAGTGGGACGAGCAGCGGTGAAAACCAGGACTTCGGCATGAAACCTCCCTTCTCCCCCTCGGGAGATGATGGCGGATACGGCGCCTCGTCCGGGTCTCCTGGCTTCCATTCATCCTACCGGCCGCGCCTTCCCATTCTCGTCCCGAGAACAGTGGCAATCCTGCGGCTTTCGTCCCGGTCACAGTCGCGGGGCGGCGGGAGATTTCCACTCCCTTCCCTCAAACGGGCACCCTTCATTGCAGTCGAGTGAGTGGTTCCGTTGATGAGCTGTTCTCTCTGTGCCGTCTCACCTCCCTTCTCACGGTGGGCTCTGGCCCCATGTCGGCACGGGGTCGAGCCCGCGCCAAAAGGGCAAAAAAAAACCTCGAAGCCTTTCGGCCGCGAGGTTTGCACCCTGATTTGCTTGTCTCCCCGGCGGGCTCACCGGCATTTCCACGTGCCGATGAAACTCAGCTGCATCAGGCAGGTCTTCTGACTCACGGATCACCCTACTTTCCGAACCTTCCCGTCACGACCGATGCGCGACAGTGGCTTCACCGGATTTCGTCCCCGTTCACAGCGGCGGGACCGCTCCCGATTTCCACGGGATTCCCTATTAAGCCCTAGAGCACCTGACAGCTCTACAATGATATGTGATTCGGTCGCATAGCACCAGCCGGCTCCGCTGTCAACATCCTTTCTCAGAAGCGGAAGGCGAGGCCCGCCAGCAGGGCGGTGTCGGCCTCGGGTCGGGTGAGACCGACTTTGACGCCCACGTCAAGGTCCAGGACCTCGGTCACCGGAAAGATCATGCCGCCCAGGGCGAACACCGCCGGGGTGTCGCTCTCCCTGTCGGTGTTGCGCTCAGCCCCGACGTTGGCAACCAGCCTGACCCATGGGGCGGCTTCGACCTCCGCGGCCAGCGAGAAATGCCAGACGTCGCGCTCCTCGTCGGCCGTGGATTCGTTGCGTCCGTAGCCCGCGTTGAAATGAAAGGTCCACGGCTCGAGCTCCCGGGTTGCGATGAGGAAGAAGCTGCCGCCGACCTTGCCCGCTCCGAGCCCCCTGTCGTCATTGCCCGTGGGGATGGAGAGACCCGGTTTGGCGGCCAGGCTGAATCCCTCGCGCTCCAAGAAGCGCCATTTCAACTCGACGCTCAGGTCCGAAATGCCGTCCTCCCGCGTCTTGACGCCATCCTCTCGGGACCTGATGAACTGATAGGGCAGGCCGACCACAAGATCCAAGGTGTCGACGATGCCGCAGGAAAGTACCGACTCGATCTCATGGACGTTCTCCCTGACGCCCCCGGAGCTCTCATGGCTGAACTCATAGTTGACCTCGACCTGGAACTTCCCTTTCCCCTGGGTCCCCGTGTCGTCGGTGATCAGAGGGTGTGCGGCCTGGCCGATGCCGGCGCAGAAGAGCGTCATCAGGAAGACTCCAAGAGCGATCCGCACCATATCCGATTCCTCCTTGTTCCCGGCTCATGCGGTGAGGGTTTCAGCACAAACAGGTTTTGACCGGTGTCCCGGGCTCACCGACCGCGGCGGTGTCCCCCGACGAACGGCACGAGCACCCTGAGCAGGCGCCGTTTCCCTTGCAGCAGCCCTTGCGGGGGACGACGAGAACCCGGCATCCTTCCGGGGCGATCTCGAAGCCCCTGTGCCCCTTGATGAAGAGCCGGGGGATCGGCACCACCGGTTCCTGCTCGAAGCTCGATCGGAAGATGTCGGCGCCCTGGGGCTGAATATCCTGAAGGGCTGCGGTATCCAGGAACACCAGTCCGGCGCCGTCGTAGCGGTCCTGGATGAGATCGAGGAGCTGTCGGGCGGCATCGACGTCCAGGCATCCGTGGAGTTTGACATGCAGATTGGCACGGCTCTTTCGGCAGTGGATCTGAAACATGGAATCATTCATGCGATGTTGCCTCCCAAAGGTGTAAGTTTTGCCCTCGATTCCGTAAGGATCGACATTTCAGTGCACCGTCTGCTGAAGCATCTCTCGAAGGGCATGAACGCCCGACTCCCTGGTGACCAGCATCCTTTTCCCGGATCGCTTGCAGATGGTTTTGGCGAAATGCATGGCGGCGTGGCTGTTCACGCTGGTGATGCACACCACGATATCCGCCTGGCCGATGATTCGCTTCAGGCGTTCGGCACCCTTGCGCAGGCATCCGTTGTGATAAAGGCATTCCCCACCGAGATCGCCCACCATGCAGCGGTACGCCGGAAGAGCTCCTTCGGACCCGCCCAGGATTGCCACGGTGAGATCCTTCAACGGGCAGTCCCTCGTGCATTGGACCCGGTCCGGACAGAGCACGTCTCCTTTGCAGACCATGGTGGCTCGGCGCGCGGGGATATCCTGGCCGCTGCGATAGGCTTTCGATTCCTGGCTTAGGGTTCCTGGTTCAAGCTCTTTCTCATTGGCTCGGACGGCCCGAGGGGGGCATGGAGGACTGCACCATCGCTCTTCAGGAGTGGTCGCCCCCGCCAGGGGAACAGCATTGGAGCGGCAGCCGGAACCCCAATGGGAATCCGAAGCGAAGGCGGCTGGCTCCCGGCTCTTCCGGCTGAGCAGTTCGCCCTCCAGCCGTGCGGCCCGCCGGCGCTCCTTTTCCAGGGCGTGAGAAAGCTTTCGTATCTCCCGATCCAGCCTTCCAACGATCCCGGATGTTTCAGCCTTTTCGGGCACCCGATGGCGGGAAGTCTCGCCAGAGTGTGGTCCTGCCGTCTCCACACGTTCCCGCGTTTGCTTCAGCTGCTCTTCCAGCTCTGCGACCCTGGCTTTGAGAGCCTGGTTTTCCAGGTAAAAGGCGCGGAAACGGGCGGATGGATCGACCTCCCGCCTTTCACCGGCGGTCCGCATCAGCCGGAACGCCTGGAGGAGCAGCGCGTGGAGTCGGCGGCGCCCCTCGAAACGCACGGCCTCACGGGGGTCGTTCAGCGTCGCCCAGAGCAGGGGCAGAACCAAGGGGGGATCCATGGCCCTGATCTCTTCAATGGGCGCGGAGGCGACCTGCCTCACGGTTCGTCCGAACCGGTCGTCCAGCTCCCTGGCGATGGCGTTAACGAGCGGCTGGGATGCGTGACAGGCCTCATGCAAATCCTGGTAAACGATGACGGGATCGGCGGTGTCCGCTTTCCTGGTCACGTCGAAACGTCCCGACAACCGCCTGCGCTGCCTCTTGTCGAACCCCAGGGCGAGGATGGCTACGGTGCCCAGGCAGTCCATATGCCAGGGAGGAGCGCAGCGGTGAATCTCGTCTTCATTCGTCATCATGGCAAATCACTCCGGTCTGCGATGGGAAGCGTCCGAGGGGTCGTGCCACCCGTCCAGGCCCGTGGACGGCGGAAGGGCGGCCGAAGCCCATCCGACGGCGGCTCGACCGACCTTCTCAAAGGCGGTACCCTCACTGGGCCAGGGCCTGTCCCAGCATCGTTTCGCTGAGGACCGGAATGCTCATCCTCCGGGCTTCACGCAGGAGCGCAGCCGTTCGAAAATTCGAGGATTCCAGGCTGTCGTCCTCGCAAACCAGCATGTTGGTGAAAGGCACCAGGGACACGAAGGGCACCCCCAGCCCCCCGGCTTCGGTATTGTGAAAATAAATGTGAGAGACATCGACGTTGTGGAGTTTCTCAAGGATGGAAGGAAATTTCTCGGCGGAGCTGATCACCATCACACACATTTTAAAACCTCCCGATGGTTTGGTGGATTGCACGGATCACGGGTCCCCGGCTCAGCATGCCGGCCTGTGGACCCGCAGGGGCGGCGGGGGGAGCTCTCGGTCCCCGCTTCCATCACTGTTCATTTGACGGATCTTCACCGCAACGATACTCGGGATCGAGGGGCTTGCCGCGGCAGCCGGAAGAGCCACAACCCGAGCAGGTGCAGTCGCTTCCCGTTCGAACCACCCTCAAGAAGTGGCGGGCGGCGAAAATCACGGCCGCCATGAGCAGGGCGAGCATCACGATGGTCTGCCACATGAGGAGCCTCCTATACGCCGAGTCCCATCAGGCGTCCGCCCTGGTAGACCAACACGGCCACCAGGAAGGCCAGCATGGTGTTGAAAACCGCAGAAAACAGGCCCCACTTCCAGCTGCCGGCTTCCCTGGCCAGGCAGACGACGCTCACCACGCAGGGCACGTAGAGCATGCAGAAAAGGATCAGCGTGAAAGCCACCAGCGGGCTCCAGGCAGGGTCCCTGGCGAGGCGCTCGCGCAGGGGAGCGTCCTCCTCGGGGTCGACTTCGCCCATGGAGTAGGCCGTTCCCAGGACCGAGACCACCATCTCCTTGGCCGCAAATCCACCCACCAGGGCGACGTTGGTCCTCCAGTCGAAACCGCACCATTGCGTCGCAGGCTCGAGAAACGTGCCCGCCCGGCCGGCTATGGAATATCTCAGGGCGGCCTGAGCTTCCTCGCGGTCCACGGCCAGCAGCTGCCCGCGGACCTCCGAAAGATGCTCCGGCGTCTCCTCGCTCGAAAGCCCGCCGGCCAAGGCCGCGGCACGAAGCTCCTCGGGGAGGTCGAGGACGATGGCCTCCCGTTTGGAGTCGAAGCGAGCGGTCTCGGATTCCGGAAGCTCCGGGAAGTTCATGAGGGCCCAGAAAATGACGGACACCGCCAGAAGGATGGTTCCGGCCTTGCGGATGTACAGCCAGGCCCGCTCCCAGGTGTGGATGAGGATTCCGCGCAGGGTCGGCAGCCGGTAGGGGGGAAGCTCGAGCAGAAAGGGCGTGCTGGGCCCCTGGAGAAGGGTCGAACGCAGCAGCTTCGAGACGAGAAAGGCCATGAGCCAGGAGATGACCGTGAGCAGAAGCATCATCCTGGCTTCGTGCTCGACGAAGAAAGCCCCGATGAGCAGGGCATACACCGGGAGCTTCGCCCCGCAGTTCATCAGCGGGACGGTGAGGATGGTGGCCAGCCGCTCCCTGGAGCTCCTGAGGGTCCGCGTCGCCATCACGCCGGGAACACCGCAGCCGCCGGCGATCCCGCCCCCGACGATGTAGGCCATGAGCGAGCTGCCGTGGAGGCCGAAGATCCGAAAGACGCGGTCGAGCATGAAGGCCGCCCGGGCCAGGTAGCCCGAGTCCTCCAGGATGGCGATCCCGAGGAACATGAAAATGATGATCGGCACGAAGCCCAGGACTCCCCCCACGCCGTCGATGATCCCCTCGGTGATGAGAGAACGCAGATGGCCCGGGGGCAGCAGGGATTCGAAGAGCCCCTTGAGGGCCGAGAACCCGCTCTCGAGCCAGCCGACGGGGACTTTGCTGGTGGTAAATGAAAAGGTGTAGAGCGCGTACAGGATCACCGCCGTGATGATGGGGCCGAAAAACCGGTTGGTGACCACCCGGTCGATCCTGTCGGAGACGTACAGCCGGTCGGAAGCATGCTTTCGCGTCACCACGCCCGATTTGAGCAGTGCGGCGATGAAGCCGTAGCGGTGATCCGCTATGACGGCCTCGGGGTAGGTGTCGAGGGTTTTGCGGAGATGTTCGGCAACCCGCTGAACGGTTCTCTCGAGCTCGGCGGAAAGAGCCGGGTCGGCGGCCTTTCCCCGCTTCACCACCTCCTCGTCGGATTCGAAATACTTGAGGGCCGTCCACCGGGCCGGATGGAGATCGGTCAGAAACCCCGCCGACGTGATCCTGGCCTCCATCCTGGATAGCTCCGGATCGATATCCGGACCGTACGAGATGTTGAGTGGGGGCCGAGACCCGCCGCCCTCGGCGACTTCCGCCGCCGCCCTGAGGAGCTCCTCCCTCCCCGCCCCGGTCCGGCCGACGGTCGGGACCACGGGCACATCGAGCTTTCGTGCAAGCTGGTAGGCGTCGATCTCGATTCCTCGCCCTTCGGCCACGTCCATCATGTTGAGGGCCACCACGATGGGGATTCCCAGCTCCAGGAGCTGCACGGTGAGATAAAGGTTCCTTTCGAGGTTCGAGGCGTCGACGATGTTCACGACGGCCCGCGGCCGCTCCAGGATGAGCACGTCCCGCGCCACGAGCTCCTCGATGGAATAGGCGGTGAGCGAGTACGTTCCCGGAAGGTCCACGAGGTGGAGCTCGTGGCCGTTCAGTCTGGCGAAGCCTTCCTTCCTCTCGACGGTGACTCCGGGATAGTTGGCCACGTGCTGGCGGGCGCCCGTGATGGCGTTGAAGAGCGATGTCTTGCCTGAGTTGGGGTTTCCTGCCAGAGCGACGAGGTTTTCCTTCATGGGCGATCCTCCACCTCGACTTCGATGACGTCGGCTTCGTTGTTGCGAAGGGTCAGGGTGAAGTCCCTGAGCTTCACGGCCACGGGGTCCTTGAGGGGCGCTCTTCCCTGCACTTCCAGGGGCGTTCCGGGCACGAGTCCCATGTCGCGGATGCGGCGGCCCAGTTCTCCCCGGGCCGCCACGTGACAGACGACGCCTTTTTGACCCGTAGCCATTCTTCTCAAATACATCTTGGGCATGGATAAGCCTCCTGTTTCGGAAAGTTCCGAGTTTCGAGCTGAAAAGCGGTTCGGGGCATCCTCGCTTTCAACTTCAGGGTTGCCGGAATGTCATGAGGGTGTGTCATGAGGGCGTGGACCTGCCGTGCGCGATTTCGATGCCGCTCGCCGGCTCCCAGGCTCCATCCTGTAACCTGATTGTCTGGGCAGTCATTTTCATCCGTCTGTGGTCCTCCGACGGTATAAGCCTATTATAAAAGTATTAGCCGCCTCTAACTTTTCGCTCGCGACCTGGACTTTTCTTGGTTTCCCCTCGCGCCTTTGTGATGTGGAGAAATAGTGCAACGCGAGATTGACGTCAAGAAAAAAGTTAGAGGTCCCTAAGTATTTTGATAGGACAAAAAACTCCCCCTGGCTTCAGATTGGCTCTGCGTAAGCTTCCGCAGCCACCCGCCGGCGCGCTTGACCCCGGAGGCACTTGACAGCGCCCTTTGCCTTCATCTATCAATGGCGCCCATGTTCAACGAAAGCCTGTGCGGTTACCGATGGAAAGCGAGGCTGTTTGAGGGGATGCCTTGGGTTTCGGAAGGAAAATGCATTTCATGCCGGGGAGGGTCCGATGATTGAGCAGGTCGGAGCACCCTCTCTCCCTCGCAAGAGGCCGACATGCGCGGACGATGGCCTCTTTCGCCGGCTGGGCATTGTTCTTTTCGGGCTGGTCCTCGTGGTTTTGACCTCGGTGGCCCATTTGTCTCACACCTGCCTCGAAGGATCGGTCCGTTCGATTCCCGATGATGCGGACCCTGGTGGCTCCCGTATTCGCGCGTATCTCGACGAACGGAATCCGGTAATCTCGTGTCTCGGATGCCTGCTGCTGAAATGCATTCAGTCGACCCGGGCTGCGCCCGTCTTTATCATGCTGGGCTTCATGGTTCTGCTCTATCGGCTGATTCCTCATCCATGGCCCACGCTTTTCCCGGAGATTTCCGCGTCCGGTTTTCGGATTCGGGCTCCTCCCACCGCTGACGGTTCAATCGCCTCAAAGGTTCCAAAGGTCCGACCGGCCTGCTCTCAGTGAGCTGAAGCCGCCGAACGGCATGGCGCACACCCTCGTGTACCCATGGGTGGAGCTTCCACGCTCACAAGGGGCGAAGAGCAGACCAGTGCTTCACACCCTGAACGACTGCGAGCGCTTGAGTTTGCTCGGCCGCCTTCGCCTCGGGGTGCGGAATGGGTTTTACCGACTTCATGCGGAGGAAAGATGACACGAAGAGAGATGATCCTGTCCCTGTTGACGGGAGCGGCGGCATGCAGCGCCCTCCCTTCCCTGGTTTGGGCAGCGAAAACCGGCAAGGCAACGATCAAGAACCGCACGGAAGTTGGCAAGCATGAACTTTTCTCGCCGGCGGTTCCCCTGGAAAGAGCCAAAGGCCTTTACACGGGCATGCTTTTCCTGGTCAGGCGAGACTCGGGGGAGTCCATCAAGATCAACTATCTCAATTCCAGCGGAGAAATGGAGCCCACGGCCTGGAAGCGGCTCAATCACTTCTTCAGATGCCCCACGACCGGCAGGGCGAGCTCCATCAGCCCGAGCCTCTTTCTCCTGCTGGATGGCGTCCACCGAAGACTGGAGGCGGGGCAGAGGCCCCTGGTCCTCTATTCCGGGTACCGCTCTCCCGTTTACAACCGTCAGCTCTCCAGGCGGGACCGCCGTGTGGCCAGGAACAGCTATCACATGAGGGGCATGGCGGCGGACGTCGCCATCAAGGACGTATGCCTGGCGGACATACGGGATGCGGCCAGGGATTTTTGCGGCGGCGGAGTGGGCGCGTACCGGGATTTCGTGCACCTGGACGTGGGGCCCGTGCGCTCCTGGTGAGGGGATGCCCACGACTTTGCCGTCGTTGTTCCGTTCCAATATCAGCAGGCGGCTTGCCGGTACTTCACACAGGGGGTCCATGAACCGAGGGGCCTCTGACAGCCCTCGCAGGAATGGATTCCCTGTCTCTGCTTGCAGTAGCTTTTCACGACGTATTCGAAGATCCGGGCATTGCGGATGGCGAAGGCGATTTCCTCGGCAATGAAATGAAGCAGCAGGTGATCGTCGTCACTGAAGGGCAGTCCACCCACCTTGTTGATCACCTCCAGCACTCCCACCGGTTCCTCACCCGCCACAAGGGGAATGGCGATCATGTTTCGCGTCCTGATTCCGGACTCCGTGTCGAAATGCCTGAAAAAGCGAGGATCGTTCTGCACGTCATTGACGATCTCGGATTTTCGGCTGCTCAAGACCGCCCCCGCAATGCCCCTGTCAATCGGAAAAGTCTTTCCCTCCAAGACGGATTTGGACGCCCCGTCGGTCTCGAAGAAGATGAAATTCTGCCTCGCATGATCCAGGAGGAGCACCGAAGCCTCCTCGGCCAGAACCACGTCCGTGCAGAAGAAGAGAACCGTCTCGATGAGATCGTGCAGGCCGGGAGACTGAGCCAGCAGCGTGCTCACGGTGAGGTAGGTGTTCAGATAGGCAACTTGTCGGGACAATGCCGCCCGACGAAGCAAGGACCCCAGTGCGTGTCCAAGGAAGTCGACCAGGCTCCCCCATTCTTCGGCGCGCAGCCGGCAGGAGTCAGGGGATAGAGCGACGCCGAGGAGTCCGAAGACCCCTTTCTGGTCCCGCAGGGGCCGGAGCCAGTAGTCCGACAAGATGTTGGGGTGCGGGTCGCCATTGGATGAAGCATGAAGACTCCGGCCGGTTTTCAGCCGGTCGAGCTCCGCCCCGCAGATTTTCTCCACGCGAGCGACTTCGCCGGGACCCAGCCCGCAATGGTGTACTCGGGGCAACGGATCGCCTTTCGGAGCGACGTAGAAGAACGCCGCCGGTGAAAGCGCGAACCTGGATATCCAGGGAAGGGCGAACGAAACGAATTGCTCCATGCTTTCGCTGGTCACGGCTCTATCCGCCAGGGTCATGAAAGGAATGGGGTCGACAGTGCCGCGGTGCTGCAGAAGCTCGCCGGTGGTCATGGCTTTCCTCCCTGTTAATCCAATGGACGGTTGATGAAATGTCAGGATCGACAGGGCGAGCTCAATCCGGCGGAAGAAGCGAGACAAAGAGCCCCAGGGAGCCGCCTTGAGGCGCCGGGATGTTTCGCCGGTGGAGACGCAGGGTGGACGGTTTGAAAAAGAGCGCCCCGCCTGTGGGTGACGCACGGAGTAATGCGGTGCTGCCCAAAGGCCAACCGAATCAGAAGCAGATACGCACCTGATAACAGACTGCCGAAGCTGATAAAATTATTTAATTAGTACTATTAATCACGCTAAGGGTCCAAGTCAAGTCGTGAGAGGCGGATGGTTTGAGGCGAACCAGGCACCAGCCGCCTTCTCTTTTCAGTATCCACCATTCCTTGATTTTTTCACGGAATTTCCGGATAAGAAGATAACCTGCAGGCAGCCCGCGACGGAGCACGCCGGGATGACCGGTGATGCACGGGCCGCTTCGGGAAGGCACAAGGGGTCCGCGATCCGGCGTTAATTCGGAAAAGGCACCAATGGACAGCTATCAGCGATTCAAAAGTGGTATTCTGCAGCGCCGGAACATTCTCGAAGCGAGCATTCGGGAGATCGAGGAGCATCGTCTGGCGGACCCCGCGCAATCCGCCGGCTGGAGGGAGGTGCTTTCCCGGGTGGGTGTGGCGCTGGAGGATCAGCTGCTGCGCATCGCCGTGGTGGGTTCCGTCAAATCCGGGAAAAGCACGCTCATCAACGCACTGATCGAAAGAGACGTCCTCAAGAGAGGCGCCGGCATCACCACGGCGTTCGTCACCCGCATTCGGACCCACCGTCGATGCGGGGGCTGGGTCGAGCTCAAGCCATGGGAGCAGATCCATGACGAGGTCAATCGTTCCTTGAGGATGCTGCCGGACCCTTCGGAGGATTCGGAGAGCGGCCCCGATGTGGACCTGCGAAGGGGTGAAGACCGGGAGCGGTTGAGAGAACGGTTGGAGAGAGTGCGGCGGGAATGGCAGCAGGCCCACGGCCCCCTGAACCCGCACTTCCTGGTGATCGCCAACCTGCTCGAGGGTTATGCGGCGGTTCGGAATATGATCGGTCAAGAGGCGGTGCGGCGTTTTTTCGACGAGCGGTCTCTCGGCGAGCACCAGAGATTTGTGGGAGCCGAGGCCGGCGCCGCTTACGTTCGCGACATCGAGCTCCATTTGCCCGTCCCCTGGTTGGGGGAGGGTATCGAAATTGCCGACTGCCAGGGAAGCGACTCACCCAATCCCTTCCACCTGGCCCGTGTGCAGCAGTATCTGCTCGGCGCGCACTTCATTCTTTACGTCATCAACAGCCGTGTGGGTTTGCGCGAGTCAGATTTCAAGCTTCTGGAGCTTATCGGGACGCTGCGCATGACCCCCAACACGTTCTTCGTGCTGAACGCGGACCTGGACGGGCATGAGGACGCCGCGGAAATTCGTCGGCTGGAGCATCGCGTTCGCGAGGAATTGAGCTGGGTTGCGGCCCGTCCCCGCCTCCATGTTTTCTCGGCCCTGTTTCATCTCCTCGAGTCCCAGGGTGACGCCACCGCCGAAATCGAGAAACCTAGAATGGACCTGTGGCGTCGCGATTCTGGTCTGGCCACGCTCACCCACGATGGATTCGCCCGTTTCCGCCGGGAGCTGGTGCATCGTGTCCGTGAGCAGCGAGCCCGGGTGCTCTGCGCGGGTGGACTCAGTCGTCTCTGCATGGTTGCGGCCGGCCTGGCGGATGCCGCTACCCTCCAGATGCAGTTTCTGGAAGGCGATGTCAAACATCTCCAGGAATCCATGGGGCGTCTTCGAAGTAGGCAGGAGGATTTGCAGGACACCCTCCAGACCCTCACGAACGCCATCAATGGGCTGAGGGAGACCCTGGCTCTGGATCTCGACCAGGCGGCCGACGACTTCTTCGATCCCAGGGGCGGTCCCCTGGTCCCGGAAATCCTTGAGGTGGTCGAGCATTTCCCGGTGGAGGGTCGATACGAGCGCGACCTGTCCGATCCCCGGCATCTTCTGAGGACTCTCCACAGGTTTTACGGGAGCTTCCGCCAAGCCGTGTCCCAACATCTGATCGAGGTCGCCAATGGACGCATCATCGATCTCGCCAGGGAGCAGGAGGATGTCATTGCCCACCGGCTTCACTCCGCATCCAGGACCCTCTGGTCCCTTTACACCAAGGCACTGGACGAGTATCGCGGCGAGGCCGCCGATTTCGGCATCACGCTGAGCACTCCCGCCGAGCCGAATGAAACTGAATGGCGGGCGCGACGGGACCTGTCTCCTCCAACCTTCGGCGTTCTCCCCGAGCAGGAGGCGGTCAGTCGGTCCATATTACTGATGAAATTCGGCCTCGGCCGCCTTTCGCACTTCCTCACCCATCTCAAGGGGCGCAAGGGGGCCTCCCCTGCGGGCGACGCCAGGATGGAGCGCGGCAGGGAGCGTTTCGAGGACGCGGTGGCCCTCGTGAAGTCGGAAACCCGCGCGGAGCTCGTTCAATCCTTCCGAACCTACCACGCGGACTTCAAGCGGGATTACCTGCGTCGCCTGCTGGAGCTGGGAATCCGGGATCTTCTGGAGGCGTTTCAATGCCGGGCGGCCGTGTTCCAGGTCGACTTCGGCCATCTCATGGAGCTGAGCCGACAGGAGAGCGAAAACCGCCTGCACAAGGTTGCCGCGCTCTCGCGAATCCGCGAGTCCGCCCGGAAGCTCCTGGAAGAGCTCGAGGAGCTCAGCGGCGCGGTTCACCTGGAGTGGCTGCCTGCCGAGGCTCAGGCCAGTCCGGAGGAATCGGGGCCGTCCATTCCAGCCGGCGCCCGCTGACGGGGTGACGCAGGTTCAGACGGTAAGCGTGCAGGCACGGGAAGTCCCATGGGCCTCCGCCGTAGAGCCGATCCCCCAGGATGGGGCATCCCGATGCCGCCAGGTGGAGCCGGATCTGATGCGTGCGCCCCGTAAGGGGTCGGGCCCGAACCAGGGAGCGATTCTCGCTGCGGTAAAGGATTTCGAACCGGGTCTCCGCTGGCTTCCCCCGGCCCTTGGGAACCGTGGCGTACCTTCCGCCCTTGCGCCCGATGTCGTCCTCCCGAGTCCAGACGTCCCAGGGAGGGCTCCCACCAACCCACGCCAGGTATTCCTTGAGGACCCCGCGTGATTCGAAGGCCCTGCCCAGGTTTCGATTGGCCCGGGAGTCGAGTGTGAACACCATTACACCGGTCGTTTCCCGGTCCAGGCGATGATGCAGGCCGAGAGCGGTCCGCGGCTGTCGCGTCTTTCCGAGATAGCGGATGAGCCCCGCATACAGGTTGTTGTAGGCATCGTAAGGTGTCTGCTGACTGGGAACGCCTCTTTCCTTGTCATAGACCAGCAGCACTCCATCCTCAAACAGGATTCTGCCGGGATCGATTTCGTAATGCCTGAGCGTCCCGTGCCGGGGCCAGTGGACCTGGACCAGGTCCCCGGTTTGAAGCAGCCGTTTTGGATGCCTTTCCTGGCGCCCGTTCACCTGCACCGATCCGAAATCGATGAGATCGGCGGCATCTTCCTGCGAGAGGAGCAGGGCTTCCGCCATCCGGGAGGCCAGCGTGCCGCCCGCCGAAGCGGCATCGACGGTCCACCTGGTTTCATCCGTTGATTTCAATGCTTTCCCGAACCCGCAGCAGGCGGCCATGTTTCAACACACGCTTCCCATCGCACCGCTAATTGCGCTGCAACAAAATAAGGTGCCCAAAACCCGGACGTCATCCCGGCGGTCTTCCAGCCGGGAACCAGAGCACTTTGAGAATACTGCTGGGGCCCGGCCAAAAACATGCCGGGATGACGTTCCCTTTGATTTCGGGCACCATCGTGCGGGGCGCTGCACTGAGGCGCAAAGGGCTTGAACCGGATCCAACAAAGCTCTTCGCAGAAAAGGTCTCTTCGCGGGCCTGGCGCCTTTGCCGTGCGAGGTTCTTCCTGATCGTCCCCTCACAGATCCTCGTTCAGCGGGCTTTCGCTCCCGGCCGGCCCACCGCCCGCCTCTTCCTCCATGGCTTCTTCGATCATGGCGTCCACATCCTCGCCCTCGAAATCCTCGCCCATTTCGTGGCTCATGGCCTTCATCCACCGGGCCATGCTCTTGGGGTCGTTTTCGTCGAGTCCCCCCAACCGTGATGGATCGGCCAGCCGTTCCATGCGGGTTTCTTCCGAGAGTCGGACGCGCACGCGCGACATGAGGCGCGACATGGCCTCGCTGCCGCAGTGGCTGCAGTTTGGAGCGACCTCTTCCGAGACGCGAAATGTGATGATTTCACTCTTTTTGCCACAGTCCAGGCATCTGAATTCGTAAATCGGCATGACGACACTCTCCCTGGTTTGCCATTGACCGAGGTGCCTCCAAGGAAAACCCGCCGGCGGGACCGGAGCGTCAGGGATGAGCCGAGGCACCGATGCTGTTGTCGGTCAATATATCGTTATGGATTTCATAGGCTTGAGTAACATATGCGGGCAGGAGAAACATCCCTTGCGCATAGGAAGCCGAAAGATACCGCAGCTCCATGCCGGAGCTTTCCATTCGCCGAGCCAGCGCATCGAGGGACCAACGGGGGTCCGTCAACGCCAGGATGTGGGCGTCGGGCCGGTGGAAGCTCGGCAGCGTGTACGGACACACCATGACGCGGGGAAACACATCGTCGAGCGTGTTCTTCATGCGCGCATGGAGGGAAATGTCTCGCGGGCTGATACCCTCACCCTGGACCGACACCGTGCCTCCCGGCTTCAGCCTGTCCCGAACGAGCCGGTAGAATTCCCGGGTGAACAGCAGTTGAGCCGGGCTGTCCTCCTCGGGATCGCTGAGGTCGAGGATGACGGAATCGAAGGACTCCCGGGCATCGGTCACGTACCGCCGACCGTCACCGATCACGAGCTCGACCCTCGGATCGTCGAAGCTGCCTCGGTGCCATTGGGGCAGGTGCTTCCGGCACACCTCCACCAGTTCCCCATCGATATCCACCATCACCACGCGCTCCACGGTCGGGTGACGGAGCACTTCGCGAATGGTGGCTCCCTCGGCTCCTCCGATCACGAGCACGGAGCGTGGCCGCGGGAGACTGAACAGGGCGGGATGGACGAGCATCTCGTGATAGATGAACTCATCGGATTCCGCTGACTGCGCGATGCCGTCCAGGAAAAGCATTCGACCATGGGCAAGGGTATCCACCACGTCGATGCGCTGGTATCCGGACCGACCGCTGTAGACCGCGCGGTGACACAGATAAGCGATTTCCTCCATCCCACGCTGCAGCGATTCTCGAAAACGAAATGTCAAGGGAAGCCCGCTGCGCATCAAGGCTTATGCCTCAATTGATGGGGAGGTACATCGAGCACCCCCCTCTGGACCTCCATGATGGACATGTTTTCCGCTTCGAATCTGCTCTTGAGGAAATGAAGCGCGGCGTCGGAATCGATCTGGTCCCCGCATGTGAAGATGTCGAGGGCGCAGTAACCGTATTCGGGCCACGTATGAATGGCGAAGTGGGATTCGGCGATGACGACGACGCCGCTGACACCGTGTGGCGAAAAACGATGGAATACAGGCTTGACGATGGTGGCCCTGGAGAGCTCGACAGCCTCGATCAAGGACCTTTCCACCTGCACCAGGTCGTTAATTTGCTCGAATGAGCACCCATAAAGCTCAACGATCAAATGCTTTCCTAGTGATTTCATCTTTGCTCGTCATCCTCAGGTCATAAGAGTACCTTCAGGTGGGGGTTCAAAAAGAAAAACCTCCGAATTTACGGGAGGTTGGCTACGCTTCGCCCAGCGAGATCATTTTGCTTAAACGCATTGGAAATCTTAAACATCATACATGAAAATACGCTCAAGGGAAGAAAAAAGACTGGAGAAGCCGGGGAAGTGTCCTCCGGCAGTCTCCATGCAAGGGCTTCAGAACACCAGGAGTGATTTTTGGGAGACCCGTGCACACTGAATGGTCTGCGATTTGCTTAATGATCAGGCACGCCGCCCCGCCATGTCCTTGACTCGGGCTCCATGCGGGTCACTGAACCCATAAGTCAGGCCGTGGGACAATGAAGCGCCTTTCCCATCGAGTCGCCCATTCCATGGCCTCGCCAAAAAGATTCCATGGCGGGGAGCCCGCTGGCGGCGAAAATACGAGGCTGCGGGCCTGGCTCGGCATTCGCGGGGACACTAACTTATTGTATGTCAGGTGTTGGATGCGCCGAGGATTTTTTTGTCTGAGGCGTCTCATTTGGTGCTAAGATATCGGTAAAATGGAGTCTCTTAAGCCCCCGAGCTTCGACCCGTGTGAAGTGTCATTTCAGAAAGGAAACAAGAAAAATGAGGGCGGTTTCTTCGAGGTCTTTCTTGTGGGTTGGCATGTTATTCTTTTTGAATCTGGTGCTCTGGAGCGCACCCACTTCAATGGCGGCATCCCTGACTCCCATGGCGGTGGTCCAGTCGGGTACGGACCGGGCCATGGAAGTGCTCAAGAGCCGTCGCGCCGTGGGGGATTCGAGCTTGCGGGATCGCAGGGCCGAGGTTTTCAACATCGTGGACGCCTATTTCGATTTCGGGGAAATGGCGAGGCGAGCCCTGGGCCGTCCATGGCGGGAGCAGCCTCCCGAGAAGCAGCGCGAATTCATGGAGGTTTTCAAGGAGCTGCTCTTCAACACCTACGTGGATCGGGTGGACAGCTACAGAGGCGGCAACGGTGAAAGGGTCGAGTATGACAGTGAGAGAATCGAGGGGCGCTACGCCCAGGTGAAGACTCGCCTGGTGGGCTATCGTCAGAGCGACGTCGTGGTTGAATATCGGTTGATCTTCGACAATGGAGAGTGGAAGGTCTACGACGTGGTGGTCGAGGGAATCAGCTTCATCAACAACTATCGGCAGCAGTTCAATGCCATCCTGGCCAACGAATCGTTTGACGGCCTGCTCAGCCGCATGAGGCAGACAGCAGCCGTGCAAGGCAGGTAAACCTCCGTTGCCCCTCTCTTCGCCTCAGGGTAAGTCCGCCATGAACGAGGGCCATCGCCAGAGGTTGCGCGAGCGGTTCGAGCAGAGTGGATTCAACGGATTCCATGATCACGAGGTCATTGAGCTCCTCCTGGCCTACGCCATTCCTCGACGGGACGTGAAGCCCCTGGCCAAGGAGCTCATGACCAGGTTCGGCAGCCTTTCGGCCGTGGTCGATGCCCCCGTGGCCCATCTGAAACAGATTGAAGGAGTGGGGAGCCATGCATCGGTTCTCCTGGCCATGGTTCCTCGACTCATGGAGCGATATCTTCAGGACCGCTGGAAGCGCAACCGGTCTTTCAATTCGACCCGTGATGCTGTGAGCTTGCTCTCCTCGCTCCTCGGGACCCAGCGGGCCGAAGTCTTCTGCATCCTCGCCTTGAACAGTCAGAATGGCCTCATCGCCACCGAGGAAATTCAGCGTGGAAGCGTCAATCGTACGGCGGTCTTCCCCCGCCTGGTGGTGGAGGCGTGTCTGAAGCACAGGGCCACCGCGGTGATTCTGGCGCACAACCATCCCGGGGGCGATCCCAGCCCGTCGTCAGCCGACCGGCAGCTGACCCGAAAGCTCAAGCGGCTGCTGAGCGACCTGGACATCCAGGTGCATGACCACATCATCGTCGCGGGCCTCGCCTATTACTCGTTTGCCGAGCACCAGGAGCTCGAATGATGTCGGAAACCATGCCCGCCGTACTGGTTCGCGACGGGGGGTCTCGCGGAGCGTGGAACGAGCTGGCCCTCGGGAGGGCTCCCCGCCCCGAGGTGCGCGCCGGAGGAGTTCTCGTGCAGGTTGAGGCCTGTTCGGTCAACCGGGCGGATTTGCTTCAGCGGCGGGGACTGTACCCGCCTCCGCCCGGGGCCTCCCCCATCCTGGGCCTGGATTTTGCCGGCTTCCTGGTGAGCGTGTCGCCGGACGTCCAGCGGTGGCATGTGGGGGACCGGGTCTTCGGCATCGTGCCCGGCGGGGGATATGCCAGATATTTGACGATTCCCGCCGATCAACTGCTGCCGATTCCCCCGAACCTGAGCTTCGTGGAGGCGGCGGCCGCGGCGGAAGTATTCATCGCGGCCTACGTGAGCCTCTTTGTGGAAGGTGAGCTCATACCCGCGGAGTCCGTGCTCATCCATGGCGGCGGGAGCGGCGTGGGCACGGCGGCCATTCAACTGGTGCTGGCCCGGGGGGCCATCCCCCTCGTGACGGCAGGGACCGACGAAAAGGTTGGCCGCTGCCTGGAACTGGGGGCACGGCTCGCCGTCAACCATCGCTCGCGGGACTTCGAAGACGGTGTGAGGCGCTTCACCGGGGGGGCCGGGGTCGACGTGGTCCTCGACTGGATCGGTGCTCCGTATCTCCAGAAGCATCTGAGGCTGCTCAGGGAAAAGGGGCGGTTGGTGGTGATCGGGCTCATGGGCGGCGGCAAGGCTGAAATCCCGCTGGACCTCGTGGTGACCAGGCGACTCCGTGTCATCGGCTCGGTGCTCCGCAGCCGGTCCGACGGAGAACGGGCCGGGATCATCCAGGCCTTCGAGGCTGAGGTGCTGCCATGGTTGCGGGATGGTATCGTCAAGCCCGTCGTCCACCGGATTTTTTCCATGGCCGAGGTGGCTCAGGCTCATGAAATCCTCAGGGAAAGCAGTCATTTCGGCAAGGTGGTCCTGGTGTGGGACACGGTGAGGGACTGAACGGGCGGGTTCCTGGTTTCTGGTTTCCGATTTCCGACCTCTGATTTCTGATTTCGGTTCCTTTGTGACTGGAGCGTGTCGTGTCGGAAAGTGAAGTGGGGTGATGACGAAGGACTGGATTGCCCTCGACCAGGTCTCCTTTGTCCGAAACCGGAAAGTCATCCTGGACCGGATCGACTGGAGAGTGGCTCCCCACGATCACTGGGTGGTGCTGGGCGCCAATGGATCCGGCAAGACGACGCTTCTTCAGATTCTGGCGGGGTATTTGTGGCCCTCCCGCGGCCGGGTGACCGTTCTCGGCGAGCGCTTCGGCGAAACCGACCTTCGGGAGCTCCGCAGGAAGATCGGGTGGGTCGGGTCCTTCCTGGGTGCTCAGTTCCCGCCGAATCAGCGCCCGCTGGATCTCATCGTCAGCGGCAGGTTCGCCTCCCTGGGCATTCACGAGCCGCCTCGCGACGAGGACTACGCCAGAGCCCGGGACCTGGCCGGACGGCTCGGATGCGCTTCCATTCTGGATTCCCCCTACGCGGTACTCTCACAGGGCGAAAAGCAGAGGCTCCTCATCGCGAGGGCCCTCGTCCACGACCCTCTTCTACTCATTCTCGACGAGCCCTGCGCGGGCCTGGATCTCGTGGCCCGCGAGCAGCTCCTGCGGACCCTGGTCGATCTGGGCTCCCGAAAAAACGCCCCCGCCATGATCCTGGTCACGCACCATCTCGAGGAAATCATGCCTGTCTTCAAGCATGTGCTGCTGCTCGAAAACGGGCGATGCCTGGCCCAGGGGCCGAAAGAAGACGTCCTGACCTCCGAGCTTCTCGGCCGAGCCTTCGGAATCCCGGTCCGGATCAGCCGCAACGGAGACCGCTACTGGGCCTGGATGGAATGAAGAAATCAGGAACTAGAAATCAGGAACCGCCCCTCCCCTGCTTCGGGCGAATGCCGCCTGGACCCGGCGCAGGGATTCCGGCGTGTCCACCCCGATGACCTCGTCCTCGTCCACGACCACCATGCCCACGGATATCCCGTCCCGGCCCATGAGTTCGACCAGGTCCGTCAGGAAGTACTCCTGGATTTCGACCCACTGATCGCCCCGCTGCTTCATCACTTGATGAGGCATGGCTTCCAGGCGGTCGAGGCAGGGGAGCAGAAGACGGCGCTGAACCGAGTAGACCCCCGCGTTGCAGAGCCTGAGCCGGTTCCGCTTTTCCTCGGGGAAGTCCTTCCAGTATTTCCATTCCACGATGCGCGCCACGCGGTCGCCATCCATTTCCAGCATGCCGTACTGGGCCCTGTCGCCCGGGGCGAAGGCAAGGAGAGCCATGGGATGGGAGTTGAGCTGCTCCACCAGCCGGCGGTAGGTTTCCTTCCGGATCAGGGGAACATCCCCCATGGTGATGACCACTGCCTCGGCCTCCATGGATTCGAGGAAATCCCGGGCCGCCAGGAGGGCTCCTCCGGTCCCGTTGGTCACGGGTTGATGGCAGTAGGTCACCGGCAGGTGTCGAGTGGCGCCGCGCACTTCTTCGGCCCGGTGATTCACCACGATGCCGGTGGGGCCGGGGGGCAGGTTTTGCAGCACTTCGAGCAGCAAAGGGTGGTGGCCCGCATAGAGGGACTCCCCTGGCACGAGGGGCAGGAGAGTCTTGTTTCCCTCGTACCCGGTCATGCGGCTTCCCTTGCCCGCGGCAAACACGACGCTTGCTGTGGATTGAGCCTGGGCTGACACGACGATCCTCCTTCGACTGGACTGGTTTCACCGCTGGGACGCGGGGCTCCCGGGGCGTATCCGGGACCCAAATCGAGCGATTAGCTTTTTGGCTGAAAGCTGACGGCTGATGCCTAATGGCTCGGATTAGGTGGAAGGCGTGCCGAGAATGGTTCCGGAACGTCATTCCGGCGAAGCTTGTCCCGACACGCTTCAAGCCGGGATCCGGAATCCAGCAATCCGTATGTCTCGTGGATCCAGGTTTTCACCGGCATGACAACGGAAGGCGACGCGGCCGTTCTCGGACAGCTCCTAGGGCTTCGAGCCTGGCTCCCGTTGCGGCCTGTTTCCGCCTGCGTCTTCATTCCCGTCAAGCTTTCCCCCATCGTCCAGCACGTTCCTCCTCTTTTCCCGATACTGGGAAACGGCATCCTGATGCTCGCTCAGAGTAGTGGAAAAACGGTGGGTGCCGTCAAGATTGCTGACAAAATAGAGATAGGGCACGCTGGCCGGATAGAGGACCGCCTCCAGGGAGCGCATGCCGGGGTTGCAGATGGGGCCGATGGGAAGCCCCGTGATCCGGTAGGTGTTGTAGGGGCTCTGTCTCTTCAGATGAGCCGCCAGCACGGGCCCCGAGAAGCCCTCGAGGTCGTAGACGGCCGTGGGATCGCTCTGGAGAGGCATATCCCGGCGCAGGCGATTGAGAAAGACGGCGGCGACCAGGGGTCTTTCCTGGTCAACGACCGCCTCCTTTTCCACCATGGAGGCCAGGATGACCACCTCGTGCACGCTGAGCCGCTTTTCTCCCGCCCTTCGGATCATCTCGTCCGAGAAGCGGTCCCGGAACTGCTGAACCATGGATTTCAGAATGGTCCGCGAGCCCTGATTCCGCGAGTAGTGGTAAGTCTCCGGAAACAGGTATCCCTCGAGGCTTGGGTGGTCAAGTCCCAGGGATTGGATGAACGCGCGGTCGCGGGCGAGGGAGGCGATCTCCGCTTCCTCCGCCAGCCCGGCTCTCTCCAGGAGGCTCGCCACGTCTCGAATGGTGGACCCTTCCGGTAGCGTGACCCGGTGCAGCACCACCTTGCCCTGAACGAGCTTCTGAAGCACCTGGTCCGGAGTCAGGGGAGCCGAGAACGCATATTCGCCGGCCTGAATGCGGTTGGCGGCGGACCTGTAGCGACAGAGCCAGTAGAAGGCCTGGGGGTCCGATACGATTCCATCGGCGTGGAGACGATCGGATATGGCCATGGCATTCATGCCGGCGGCGATGTCCACCAGCACGGGTTTGGCCTGGGTGCCGCCGGGCAGCCGCAGAAAAAGCCAGACCCCGAACAGGACCCACAATCCGCCTACGGCCGTGAAGTACAGCAGGCTGACCAGCCCCATGACGGCCAACCGCCGCACACTGTGATGTTCGCTCATTGGGACCTCCGCAACAGTCCGGGTTTTCTAACACGATTCCCCGGGGAGAACAACGAGGGGGGCATGTCTCCTGCATGATTCCGACGGCTTTTTGAGAGGGCGGTGTTTTGTGTCTTGGTGTGTGGTTGGAAACTATTGTATATTTCGAAACTCTTTCGGAAACGCGGGCGTTGGAGCTCTCCACGGTCAGGAGCATTCGGGAAGCCATGGAAAAAAGCCTTTATCGAGAAGCCGGAGTCGATCTTGAGAAAGCCGGCGAGCTGGTCAAAAGGATTCAGCCTCTGGTGCGCAGCACCTTTCACAGCGGTGTGATCACCGACATCGGCGGATTCGGGGGCCTTTATTCGGTCAACTGCAACGAGCTCAAGCACCCGGTCCTGGTCTCCTCGACCGATGGAGTGGGAACGAAGCTCAAAATCGCTTTCTGGGCGGATGTTCACCACACGGTCGGCATCGACCTCGTGGCTATGTGCGTCAACGACATCGTGGTGCAGGGGGCCAAGCCCCTTTTTTTCCTGGACTACCTGGCCATGGGCAGTCTGGACCTGGACCGGGTCGAGAAGATCATCGGCGGTATCGTGGCCGGCTGCAAGGAAGCCAACTGCTCGCTCATCGGGGGGGAGACCGCGGAAATGCCCGATTTCTACCGCCCGGACGAATACGACATGGCCGGTTTCGGAGTGGGCCTCGTGGACAACAGCGACATCATCGACGGGTCCACCATCCGCCCCGGCTTCCAGATCATCGGGCTTGCCTCCAGCGGGCTCCATTCCAACGGGTACAGCCTCGTGAGACGCATCGTCATCGATCAGCTGAGGCTTTCGCCCGATCATCCGATTCCCGAATGCGGACGGACGGTGGCCGAGGAGCTCCTCGAGCCCACCCGCATTTACGTCGAGCCCGTGCTCAAGACCATGCGCAAGCATGGAATCGCCGGCATGGCCCACATCACCGGCGGGGGGTTCTGGGACAACATACCGCGCATACTGCCGCGGGGCTGCCAGGCCGTCATCCACCGGGGGACCTGGGATGTTCCGCCGATTTTCGGCTTCCTGCAGGCAAGCGGGGGAGTCTCCGAAGAAGAGATGTACCATGTCTTCAACAACGGCATCGGGCTCATCATGGTGGTCGAGCCGGACGTTTCGCAGGAGATCATTCTGCTGCTCGGCGCCATGAATCAGAAAGCCTACTCCATCGGAGAGATCGTCGCCCGTGAGGCCGATGCACCTCTCGTACGGTTGGTTTAAAAACTTGATGCCGGCTAAGTACGGCTCCACACAATAAGATGACCATATTTCTCGTACGTCACCCCCGCGTGTTTCTGGCGGGGGTCCGGGGTCTTCAGAAACCTCTGGATTCCCGCCAGGAACATGCGGGAATGACGATCAATTCGGACACTCCGTTGTGTGGAGCTGTACTGAGAGACCGCCTGCATGACGAAAGAGACATCTTTTACTGGGGAGTTGTCCCGAGCGTCGGCGACGAGATGGAGACGAACCTGAAAAACCCGGTTCCATGTGCCGAGATCGGCACCATGGAGTTGCTTCTCCGGTAAGCCATGCATTCTCAAAGGGACAATATAGATCGTGCCCTGAAGACGCTGGCGCCTTACCTCCACGGCAAGGAAAAGGCCCTGCGCCTTGCGCTGATCTGCTTTTTCTGCCGCGGCCACCTGCTCATCGAGGACCTGCCGGGGCTGGGGAAGACGACCCTCGCCGTGGCCATCGCCAAGATTCTCGGCCTGACCTTCGGCCGCATTCAATGCACCAGCGATCTGCTGCCGTCCGACATCACGGGGCTCTCCATTTACGACAAGAACCAGGGGGTTTTCGAGTTCAGACCCGGTCCTATTTTCAACCACATCGTGCTGGTGGACGAGATCAACCGGGCCACGCCCAAGACCCAGAGCGCCCTGCTGGAGGCCATGGGTGAGAAGCAAGTCACCATCGAGGGGAGAACCTACGACCTGCCGCGGCCGTTCTTCGTCATCGCCACTCAGAACCCCGTCGAGCAGTTCGGGACTTTTCCGCTCCCCGAATCCCAGCTGGACCGTTTCATGATGAAGATCAGCATCGGCTACCCTTCCCGGGAGGCCGAGCGCGAGATCCTTCGGGGCGGCAGCAAGCGGCGCGAAATCTATTCGGTGAGTCCCATCATGACGCTGGAGCAGGTGCTCGAAACCCAGGATACCATCCGAAACGGGGTTCATCTGTCCGAGTCATCCAATCGAATGCTGGACTACCTGCTGGACGTCATCGAAGCCACGCGCACCAGCGGCTATCTGGCTTCCGGCCTTTCCACCCGGGGGGCCCTCGCCCTGGTGACCACGGCCAAGGCGGACGCCTACTTCGGGGGCAGGGATTTCGTCAACCCCGAAAATGTGAAGGCCGTGGCGGAATACGTCATTCCTCACCGGGTCATCTTCCGGGAGGAGTATGAGAGCGGAGGAAGAAAGGAGATCATAAGATCGATCCTGGCAAGCGTTCCCGTACCCGCCTGATCCGGATCAACAAGTCCGGGACCCTTTACATCGCCCTCACCGTGGTCATCGGCTTTTCCGCCGTGAACACCGGCAACAACCTCGTCTATCTCATCACCTCCGCCCTCCTCAGTTATATGCTGGTTTCCGGCCTTTTCGGAAGAAACAACCTGAGAAAGCTCCAGGTGCATCTCATCTTTCCCGAGGAGATTTTTGCGGGCACGGAAACACTGGTTGGAGTCAGGCTGGAATGCCGGCGCCGGTGGCCCGCGTTCCTGGTGGCGGTCGAGCTGGGGGAGGCCGAGGTTCTTTTCCCGTACGTCAGGGCACGCTCCGAGGAAGTCAGGCAGTTTCCCGTCATTTTCAGCCGCCGGGGAGCCTGCACGTTGCCGCGGATCAGGATCAGCTCGTCCTTTCCCTTCAACTTCTTCACCCGGTCGAGGGTTCTGACGCACCAATCCGAGGTGGTGGTCTTTCCCAGGCCCAGGCGATGCCATCCCGGGGCTTTTTCGGGCGATCCCCGGAGGCGATCCGGCGATGTGCTCACGGACAGGGCGGGCTATGATTCGGATATCCTGTCCATCCGGGATTACGTTCCGGGTGATCCCATGAAATACATCAGCTGGAAGTCCACGGCAAAGACGGGGGCCCTCAAGACGAGGGAGCTCGCCGCCATCGAGGAGAGGCCCGTCATCCTGGATGTGGACAGGCTGAGGACGGACGATTTGGAATGGTCCCTCAGCTGTGCGACCTACTGGGTGCTCCGCCTGCTGCGATGGAGGGTTCCCGTCGGGCTCATCCTGGGAGGCGAGACCATCGGACCGCGCGTTTCCCAGGCGCACCGGCTTTCCATTCTCAAAAGGCTGGCCGTGTATGATCCGAATCGGTGACCTGACCAATGGGGTGACGTACGCGTGCGCGGGATTGGGCTTCCTGGCCGTGGCGCCCCATGTGGGCCGGGCTTCGGCCCTCGGCTTCTGGGTGCTCCTGGCGGCCGGGGCTTTTCGAGACTTCAGGCGGGCTTTCCCGGCGCCGAGGTGGGTTCTCAACGTGATCTCCCTCGGCGTCCTCGCGGCGGCGTTCTGGAGGCTGCGGCTGGATTACCTGGTGGAACCCGTTCTGGACGCTCTCCTCGTCCTCGTGGGCATCAAGCTGTTGGAGGAGAAAACGAACCGCGACCACCTGCAGGTGCTGGCCCTCTGCGCATTCCTCCTGGCCGGGGCATCCCTGCTGTCCATCCACATTTCGTTTCTGATCCATTACGGAATGCTGGCTCTTCTGGCGACGCTGGCCCTGGTCTGCCTGACCTTCCACTCCCGCGCGCCGGAGCTCGTTCTGGACCGGGAACTCCTGGGGCAATGTCTGGTCCAGGGTCTTTTGATCTGCGCTTTCGCCATACCGGCGAGCGCTCTCTTCTTCGTGATCCTCCCCCGCACCAACACTCCGCTGTTCACCTTCCTGAACAAGGTCTCGGGAGCCAGGACCGGCTTCAGCGATTCCATTTCCCTGGGACAGGTGGCCGCCATCCAGGAGGATGACAGCGTCATTTTCCGGGCCGAGATGGAACGGATCGACGACGAGCGTCTCTATTGGCGGGGGATCGTCCTGGATGTCTTTGAGGGCGACACGTGGAGGAGCAGCCGCCCGGAATCGGTCAATACCGTCCGGGCGACGGGTGGTGAGGCGGTACAGCAGATCATCTACCTGGAGCCTTACGGAGGCAGGGTTCTCTTCGGCCTGGACCGGCCGTTCTCGATCCGGTTCGAGGAGCGAGGCGTCGAGCGGGAGGTGATTCAATTCCGCAGCCCTCTGCAGGAGCGGATCCGCTACCGGGTGGCTTCGAATCCCCGGGTGTTCCTGGGAGAGTCGGATGCAGAGTCGGAATCAGCGCATCATCTGGATCTCCCTGACGATTTTTCCTGGCAAATACGAGAACTTGTCTCTACCCTGGCCCCTGCGGGCTCCAGGGGCGAAAAGGCGGCGGCCCTGTTCAACCACCTGCGCAGTGGAGCCTTCTCGTATACCCTGGAGGATCTGCCCGTCTCGTCCAGGCCCCTGGAGGATTTTCTCTTCGTTCATCGACGGGGCAACTGCGAATATTTCGCCTCGGCGCTGGGGGTCATGCTTCGGGCGGCCGGTGTTCCGGCTCGCCTGGTGGGGGGGTATCGCGGCGGTCTGTACAACCGGTCCGGCCGCTATTACCTCGTCCAGCAGAAGAACGCCCATGTCTGGGTCGAGGCATACCTGCAGGGCCACGGCTGGATGAGACTGGATCCGACGCCCCTGGGACTGGATTTCGGCCCCCTGAGTCAGGCTGCCGGCGCCCTGGGACACTTGCGGGTGCTCATGGACACGTTCAACCACTACTGGATCAAGCTGGTCATCAATTACGACCTGGAGCGTCAGTTTCGCATCGTGCGCGGGATCAGGGAGCATTGGAGTCGCCAGGACTTCCGATGGCGGCCCGGAAAGATGCCCCTGATCCACATCGGAGTGGCTGTGGCGGGTGGCGCGGTGGTGATCCTGACACTGCTCTGGGCTGCCGGGAGGCGGAAGGAGCCCGAGCGGAGGCTTCTCGAGGAGTTCGCGCAGCGCATGCGGAAGCGCGGATTCGTGAAGGGAGCGTCGGAGGGTCTGGATGAATTCGCCGCCAAAATCGAGGATGAGGAGGTTAGAAAGCTGGCCGAGCGCTTTGCGGAGGATTTTCAAAAGATCTACTACGCGGACCGTTCTTTTTCCGACGACGATCGGCGCAGGCTCCGGACCATCATCCGGAGGATTTAGATAAGTCGGCCGGGACGCAGCCCGGCCCTACCGGCAAGGTTATATATGCTCGTTGAGGGTGAAAACCTTCATTTTCTCACCGCCGAGGCGCCAAGGCCGCAAAGGGCCCATGTCTGTCTTTCTTTGCGTTCTTGGCGTCTTTGCGGTGAATTGAGAAAAGCACGATTCAATCCTTAACCGGTATAACGGTAGGGCCGGGTTGCGTCCCGGCCGATCCGGATCCTCCGTGCCGGCCCGTCATTCCCAAACAGGGCTTTGGAGCCTGCCGGGACAAGCTTCAGCCGGAATCCGCAGAAGAACCGGGTGCCGGCTTGAAAAATGCCGGCATGACGAGCGGGGAAATGGAGTTTGATGTTCCGTGGAATCGTACTGAGCGCCGTGGGCCCTTTCACCCCGAGGCAGGAGCCGATGCAGTGCGGCCCGATTCGGAAAACAGCTTGCCGGTTGTGCCATGGTGTGCTAAAGGGACTTTTCGCCCGAGTCTGGGAGGTTGACCGTGCGGGATGTCACCTCGGTCCCGCTTGCATCAGTCCCTCATGGCCTCATGGGCCACCCTATCCAATGAAGAGGACCAGCGCCGGGCTTGTTTTCAACCTGAAACTTGAAACCTTGAACTTGAACCTTTTCATAGCAGTTTATCCGTTTTGCGATGATCCCTGCATCCCGCGGGGAGTGAAGTGAAGGAATATCCAGCCATGAGCAGAAAATGTGATTTCTGTGGGAAGACACCTCAGGTGGGTCACAATGTGAGCCACGCCAACAACAAGACCAAGCGCGTCTGGCAGCCGAATCTGCAGTCGGTGCGACACGTGGACCGGGCGGGGTCGGTGCGGCGCGTCCGGGCCTGCACCCGTTGCATCCGGACGGGGCTGGTCGTCAAGCCGGCATAGTGCGCGTCGGGGGGCAATGCTGTTGACTTAAGGTTCCCTCTCCCCTCAAAGGGTGGAGAGGGGGATGTGGCACGCTCGTCGGGTCATCGGCATCGCCGGCCTTTCCGGACGCCGCCATTGCGACCCCGGTGAGGGGGCGCATCCTCTGCCCGAGGCTTTGGGCTCGGTCATGCATCCCCCCCGCACCGGGCCGGTGATGGCCTAACCTGAAACCTGAAATCCTGAATTTGAAACCTTAAACCTATGCCCCCCTCTCCCACCCCATCCGAATCCAACGGCGAGGCCGAGCGAGGTCGGGACACGACCCACTTCGGCTACCTGCGGGTACCGGTGGAAGACAAGGAAAAATGGGTGCGCCGGCACTTCAACACCGTGGCGTCCCGGTATGATTTCATGAACAGCCTGCTGAGCATGGGGACCCATCACATCTGGAAGCGCATCGCCGTAAGGATGATGAGGCTGAAAGAGGGGGACAGGGTCCTCGATGTGTGCGGGGGGACGGCGGACCTGGCCCTGCTGGCGGCCGCGGATGTGGGGCCCTCGGGAAAAGTCGTCCTTTACGACATCAATTGGGCCATGATGGTGACCGGCATCCCCAAGGTTCTCCAATCGCCGCACGGCGGCAGGATTCAGTATGTGCAGGGGGACGCCGAAGCCCTGGCCTTCGAGGACGCCACCTTCGACGCGGCCATGGTGGGGTTCGGCATCCGCAACCTCACCCACATGGAGGAAGGGTTCAAGGAGATGCACCGGGTCCTCAGGCCCGGAGGCACGCTGATGTGCCTCGAATTCTCGCACCCGGTGACACCTTGGTTCGCGGCCCTTTACGACTTCTACTCCTTCTACATCATGCCCGCCGTGGGCAGGGTTTTCGGGGGCTCGCAGCCCGCCTACACCTACCTGCCCGAATCCATCCGCATGTTCCCCGATGCCGACGGCCTGAAGCGCGTTCTCGAGGACATCGGGTTCACAGGGGTGCGATACCGCCGGCTCACCGACGGGATTGCCGTCGTGCACGTCGGAATCAGGAAGTGAGAGCCGGGCCATGAAGCTGAACTGGGCCGAGAGGTGGGTGGTCAACAATCCCATCCGGGTGTTGGAGCAGGGCTTCCATGCGCGCTGGTTCAGGAAGGTGAAGCCCCTTCGGCCCTCGGACGTCGTGCTCGAGGTCGGGTGCGGCCGGGGAGCCGGAGCCGTCCTGACGATGCGGGAGCTGGGGCTGGCCCGCGTGCACGCCATGGACCTGGACCATGGGATGATTCGGAGGGGGTTGAGGTATGTGCCGCCCGCACTCCGATCCAGGGTTTCCTTCTACGTCGGCGACATCGAGGCCCTTCCCCACGTCGGGGCGTCCATGGATGCGGTGTTCTGCTACGGAGTGCTCCACCATGTGCCCGACTGGCGCGGCGCCGTGGCCGAGATTTGCCGGGTCCTGAAGCCGGGGGGAACCCTTTACCTCGAGGAGCTGTACCCGACCCTCTACCAGAACTTCATCACCAGGCACCTTCTGGAGCATCCCACGGAGGACCGCTTCCGAAGCGAAGACCTGAAGAAGGCCTTGAGCGATGCCGGTCTCGGGATGCTCGACTCCCTCGAGATCAAAGCCGTCGGCATCCTCGCCGTCCTCGCCAAATCAGCCCCTTGATAACATTCGACTCAACGATTTCGCCCCCCTCCCCCCCCCGACACCAGAAACGGTGTTCGTTGAGGTTGAAAGGTTCATCGCAGATTAGCGTGAAGTTCGTTCCCTCTCCCTCAGGGAGAGGGCTAGGGTGAGGGAAGATCTTGATTCTGTAAGCCCCCCTCAGCCCGACCCTCTCCCCCCGAAGGGTGGAGAGGAAGTCACCCTCACGCTAATCCACGATGATCCGGTTGAAAACCTTCATGTGCTCACCGCCAAGGCGCAAAGGGTCCATGCCCGTCTTTCTCTGCGTTCATGGCGTCTTTGCGGTGAATGGAAAAAAGAAGGATTCACTCCTTCCTTACCCGGTAAAAAACCAGGAACTCCCAACCTGAAACGTGGACTCACCTCCCCATCCCGGCCTTGAGCGCCCGGATGTTGGCGGCATAATCGCCTCCCTTGAAGACCGCCGATCCCGACACCAGCACATCGGCTCCGGCCTCGGATATTCTCGAGACGGTTTCAAGACTCACGCCTCCGTCCACCTCCAGGAGCACGCGGGGAGCCAGTTCGTCGATCATTCGTCTGCAGCGGCGAATCTTCGGCAGGGTCGCCTCGATGAATCTCTGCCCTCCGAAGCCGGGATTGACCGTCATGAGCAGGACCATGTCCACCTCGGACAGGATGGCCTCGAGGCTGGAGAGGGGCGTGCCCGGGTTGAGCGTGACGAATGGTTGCGCCCCCAGCTGGCGGATCGTCTGGACGGCGCGGTGCACGTGAGCCGTGGCCTCGACGTGGATTCCCAGCCAGTCGGCCCCGGCCTCCGTGAAGTCCTGTATGTAGCGCTCGGGACCGGAAACCATCAGGTGCACGTCCAGGGGAAGCCGGGTGGCTTTGCGAATGGCCCGAACGACATCGGGGCCGATGGTGATGTTGGGCACGAAATGGCCGTCCATCACATCCACGTGGATCCAGTCGGCGCCGGCCGCTTCCACGGCTTCGACCTCTCGAGCCAGGTTGCCGAAGTCGGCGGAGAGGATCGATACGGAAAGTCTCTTCATGCGAAATCCTCTTTCATCCTCGTTCCATCGATGGGAGCCGGAAAGGTGCCGTGAAGGCAGTGTATACCACATCCGCACGGCGCATGCCAGGATGCTCCGTGCCCGGTGACCGGGGATGAAATACGTTGTCCCGATGTGCGGGGGCCTCGGTAGGACTGCGTAGGGGGACCCCGTAGTGAATTCAGAATAGTTTGAAATCAATATCAAATTAGCAAATTGGGGTATTAAAGGGTCTCCCTGTGGATGAAAAAAAATCACCCTTTACACCTCGCCGCCCCGTCTGTAGGTTTGCATCCAACTGAGCGGGAGTGATCGGTTGCAGACCGGGAGGTTGTAATCGAGTTGGCGGAGCTCCAGCGCAACGGCCTTCCGTGACTTTCGGGCACGCGTCTTTTCTGCCCGTCGAACTACCGACCTCGAGTGCAAATCCTGAACAATCGGAATTTGAGAAAATCATTTCCCCATGGCCCCTGGGGACAGTCGAAACAATGAAAAGAGGCTCATGAGGGGCTGGATTTCAACCGGAAATCAGAAACCAGAACACGGAAACCAGAGACTCCTCATGGCAGGGTGGTGTAATGAACCGGACCACGAGTCACCAGCTGAGGGGGCTTCTGTTTTCATGGAGCTGGGATTCGGAGGCAAGACTGGCGGAGGATGGGAATGGGGTGGACAGGATCGGGCTCCGTCACCTGGCGTGATGGACGGGAGCCTTCCGCCGCGGAGATGAACCGGCAGGCATCGGTCCGGCTATGGAGGGGTCTGGTACAACTTTACAGAATCAGTTGTCCATTGTGTCATTCGTCATGCCGGCATTTTTTTGAGCCGGCATCCGGTTTTTCCGTGGATTCCGGCTGGAAGACCGGCGGAATGACGGCTCGAGCTATGGACACTCTATTGGGTTAAGTTGTCACCAGCCTTACAGCCGGACGCACGGGATGGCGGGATGCCGGAACGTGATCGGTGTTGACTTGGACCTGCAGGGTGGGGGAGATGGCCAAAAAAGGCGCAGAGGACAGGAGAAGGTTCAATCGCTTCGGGATGAAGAACGCGGTCTTCATAACGTTCCGACCCGAATTTGACATGATTGGCAAACTAACGGACATCAGCGCGGGAGGTCTGGCTTTCGAATACAATGCCTTCGAGACTCGGGAGAGCAGCGAGATGGTGGAGATCGCTCTCTTTTCCCACCCGAAGGATTACAGCCTTCCCAGGGCGGTGTGCAGGGTCGTTTACGACCGGGAGGTCGAAGGGGGCTTCAATTTCAAGGGGTTCCAGACGCGGCGCTGCGGCCTGGAGTTCTGCGACCTCACGTCGGACCAGATGCTGCAAATCGACATGCTCATGGCCAACGGAGACCATGTGAGCAACGGTTCCCGAAGCCGCCGTCCCTAGATCATGTGTTGGAAGGCGTTTTAGCCAAGAGGTAGTTTTTCAGATTATAGCTCGAATTGTTGAGTCTGAGCTTTTTCCGGATGTTCTTTCGGTGCTTTCGGACCGTGCTGGCCGAAATGAAGAGGTGCTCCGCGATGTCGTCGGTGCTCATGCCGCTTTTGATCAGGGAGGCGACCCTCAGTTCCGTGGGGGAAAGCTTCAGGGCCAGTTTGGTCTCGGCCGATGCTCCGCTGGTGAGGTCCTCCAGGAGCCTCGTCAGGACGTCCAGCTCCATGGAGTACTTGGCCAGCTCCTGCTCTTTCATCAGGCGGTCTACGATGGGGAGGATGACCGTTTCCACCTTGCCGGCGATCCTTTTTTCGAGCTGCTCCCTTTCGAAGTCCATGCTACGGGCGAGGGCGGTAAAGGCCTTGTTGGTTTCGAGCAGCCGTTCGTTGACGTATTCCAGCCGTTCCTTGTGGGCCAGGAGCTCGGCCTGGCTTTGCCTGAGATCGGCGACGAGGTTCTTGAGGTCCCTTTCCTTCTGGGCCGATTCCATGGCCCTGAGGACGGCGTGATGCAGAATCTCGCGCTCGAACGGTTTCTCCAGGAAATCGAAGGCGCCGAGCCGCAGGGCCTTGATGGCGGATTCCTTGTCGGCGTAGCCGGTGATGATGATGATGCGCGAATCGGGGTGGTGCGCAAGGACTTTCGGGATGAAATCCAGGCCGTGGAAAGCCGGAAGATGAAGGTCGATGAGGTAGATGTCCGAGCTCACCTCCGCGAACCAGTCCGAGCGAATCCGGTCCGAGGTGACGATCTCGGCCTTGAACCCCCAGGTGACCACGAACTCCCTCAACATGGAGCAGATGGCTTCGTCGTCGTCCACGATACATACGCTGGAGGTTGGTTGAACATCGGTCGTCATGAGTCTGATTCCAGTCCCGGTGCCATGAACGAAAGGCGCTGCTGCAGATTCAGCTATATATAGACCTTTTAAATTCTCACCACAACAATAAGGTGGGGATGGCCGGCCAGGAAAACATGGCTCGCCCTGATCGCAAGGATTCAGTATGAGAAGGAGCTCTGAAATGTTACGGCATTACCCAAAGACTTTTGTTCGTCATGTCTGCCTGGCCGTCATCGTCGGCCTGGCGGCGGGTCTCGTGGCCTGCGGGGGCGGCCCCAAGGCCACGATGAGGCTGGAGGACGCCATTTCGCAGACGTCGGCATCCCAGCAGGAAGCCAAGGATTTCAACGACCGGCTCCTCACCATGGTCGGCCCGGCGCCGCAACCCCAGGATTATGTCATTTCCGAGGGCGATCTCCTCCAGGTGACGGTCTTCGAGGCCGAGGAGCTCAAGCGGGAAGTCCGGGTGGGGGACCGGGGGACCATAATCCTGCCGCTCTTGGGGGCCGTCCAGGTGAAGGGCATGACCACGCGCGAGGCGGCTCAGAAGGTGGAGAACGCCTATCGGGCAAAATACCTCCAGGACCCCCACGTGGACATTTTCGTCAAGGAATACCAAGGGGGCAAAATCACCCTGCTGGGGGCCCTCAAGAATCCCGGCACCTACAACTATTTCGGCAGGCAGCGACTCCTGGACGTGCTCGCCCTGGGTCAGGGACTCAGTGACAAGGCCGGGCGCACCGTTCAGATCAGGCGGACCGGCGACAATCCTCAGCAGCCCACGACGTTCCTCATCGACCTGGACGAGATCGTCGTAGCCGGAAACTCGGAGCTCAACATTCCGATCCAGCGCGGGGACGTCATCTATGTCCCGGACATGGGAAGGGTCTTCGTGGACGGAGCGGTCAAGAAGCCCGGCAACTACGGGGTGAGGCCGGCCATGACGGTCCAGGAGGCCATCGTGGAAGCCGGCGGGTTCACCAGCACGGCCGACGAGGGCAACATCAAGGTGGTGCGCAAGATGCCCGAAGGCAAGCGTGAGGTCATCCAGGTCAGTATCAATGACCTGCGCGCCGGGTCGGCCCCCGAGCTCCAGGTCAAGGACAGGGACCTCATATTCGTGGAAACCAACAAGCTCGAGGCCCTCATTTACGGGCTGAAGCTGAACTTCTTCACTGGACTTGTGGGATTCGGGTATACTCCTCCGCCGCAATAGGCCAGGTACGGATCGCGTGTGAAGACTGGCGTCGGCATCGCCATAACTTCACACGGTTTTCGAAACAAACTGCAGTCCACCATACTGGCTTCCAAGCACCACAAACTGGAGGAATAAAAAATGATACCACAATTGGAGAGGGATCCCGGATCGAAATACCCTGTTCCTGTCACGGAGAGTCGCAGTCTGTCTCCGGAGCTCAGGGAGATGATTCTCAATTACGATGCTGCACCTACGCTTTCCGATTTCCTTGAAATTCTCTTCAGGCACAAGTGGTTGATCACAGGTATCTTCCTGCTTTTCGTATTACCCACCTTGATCATCAGCTTCATGATCAAGCCTCTCTATCAGGCTTCGGGATCCATTGAAATAAACCCCAACACGCCCAAGGTCACCAAGTTCGACAGCATGGTGATGGAGAACCCGTTGCTCAAAGGGGCCGGCTACTTCGAGACTCAGCTCCAGTTGCTGCAGAGCCCCTCCCTGGCACGGCGGGTGATTGCGCGGCTGGACCTGGAAAACCAAGCCGGTTTCAATCCTGTATTGGATCAGGAGCAGGAAACGAAAGCTTTGTGGAGGGTCGCAAACTACCTGAGCAACCTCAGAGGCCTCATCATGGGCAGCATCAAGGGTTTGTTTCAGCCGTCCACCGATCATGTGGTAGTAAATCCAACGGCAGAGGTGGCGGAGTCAGGAGGTAATGAGAAGAATCAAAGATGGTTGGAGGGGTTGTTTGCCAGTAAGCTTCTTGTGGAGATGAGGCCGGACACGAGTATCGCGGACATCAAATTTGAATCGACCGATCCCAGATTGGCAGCCGTGGTTGTGAACGGGATCATCGATGAATACATCGGCTGGGAAATGGACAGAAAGATCGAAGCTGCCAAGGTCGCCAAACAGCAGCTGGATAAACAGATTAAAACAGCTCGGACGGAAATGGAATTGTCCGAGGCAGAAATGAATCGTTACGCCAAAGAGAAAGGCATTGTCGCCCTTGATTCCCGAATGAACCTGATCTATCAACAGCTCGAGAAGATCAACGAGTCCCTGGCAAAAGCAGAGGCTGAAAGGATTGAAAAAGAGGAGTTCTATAAATATACTCAAGGCAGTGATCTAGCGTCCTCACCTTTAATCCTCCAAAATTCGCTTATCCAGAGTCTTCGGCAGCAATACATTGATCTAATGGGAGAATATGAGAAACTGAGAACTTTCTTTAAGGATGAGTATCCCACGGTCAAGAACCTGAGGGCCAAGATGGTCGACGTGGGCAAGCGAATCGACGCTGAACAGCAGCGACTGTTGAGCTCATTCAAGAACGATTATCTGGCCGCGATCAATCGAGAGAAAGCCCTGCAAGCCACAGCTGAGGAGAAAAAGGCCCTTGCTTTGGAGCTCAATGACTATGCGAGCCGCTACAAAGTCCTGGAGCGGGAAGTCGAGATCAACAAACAGATCTTCCAGAGCCTGCTCGAAAGGTCAAAGGAGATTGACGCTAACGTGGGCACCGACCTCGGCACCATCAAGGTCGTCGACCTAGCGATGGTCCCTTTGAGGCCTTACCAGCCCAAAATCCTGCGCAACGTGTTCCTGGCCTGTGCGCTCGGACTCATGGCCGGCGTGGGCTTGGCCTTCTTCCGCGAGTACGTGGACAAGACCATTCGGCGCATTGATGAGATATCCGATCGCCACATGATTCCCATTCTCGGAGTCCTGCCTCTTGTCAACAAGGATGAAGCCAGGATGATTGATGTCATAGTGCGCAAAAGTCCGGCCTCACTCTTTTCGGAGGCGGTTCGTGCAGCGAAGGCATCGGTAAATCTGGCCTGTTCCGGGCAAGCCGGGCAAGCCGGGGAAAACGTGAAGTCCTTTCTCATTACGGGCACCACGGCGGGTGAAGGCAAGACCACCATAGCCGCTAACCTGGCGCAGGCCTACGCGGCGGCCGGAGAGCGGGTCCTCATGATCGACGCCGACCTCCGAAGGCCGAGGCTCAGCAAGATATTCACCGGTGTCTCCACCAATGGCCGGTATGGACTGAGTCATTACCTGAACGGCGTCTGCGAACTGGATCAGATCATCCATGATACCGAGATACCCAACCTCTCCGTTATCTCATCAGGCCCCGCCTCGTCGCGTCTGGCCGAGCTTCTCGCTTCCTCGCGCATGAAAGGCATGTTGAGAAGCCTGACCGACGAATATGACAAGGTCATTCTTGACTCCCCGCCGTTCGGTGTTTTTGCGGATGTTCTGATCTTATCGGGACAGGTGGATGCGGTCATCCTCGTGACGGCATTGGGAAAGACCCACAGAGAAGATGTCAGGATATTTCGACGCAAGCTCATTGAAGCGAGAGGTTACCTGCTCGGCAGCATAGTGAATAAGCTGGATTTGAACCGTTACAACGGCAGCTATTATCAGAAGCACTACCGCAGTTACTATACCAAGAACGCCAGGAGGGGCGGGAATCTTCCCGTCGAGTACGATGCGGATCGCTAGCTATTGCGCCAATGGACGTATTCATCGCTTCACGGAGAAACAAGATTCCGCGGCGGCACGCGCCGGGGCGAGAGGAGATTCCCATGGCAATGAGTGATTTGAAAAGGCTGCCCTTCTTCGTGGGCTTCCTGGGTCTGTTGGTTTTGCTGGCCTGGATCGTGTGCCCGAAGCCGGTTTGTGCGGAGACGGTGACCGTGGATTTCGAGGGTATCGAGGACAGCGATTTGGAGGATCATGGATACAAGAGCTTTGGGGCTTCCCTCCAGTCGGAAGGTTTCAGATTTCAGAGCGAAGGGGCCATGTACATCGTTCGTTATCCGGTCAAATGCGGTCCTGACGGAGTTCCCGATGGCGACTGCGCGGACAACGGCACGCAGACCCTTGTGAGCCTCGATGGGGACGGTAACCCATTCAGTGAGGCCGGCGGCCCCATCACCGTCACGGAAGCGGCCGGCAAGGCTTTCGAATTCAAGGGCTTTGATGCGGCGGAAGGAATTGTGAACGATCCTCACTTCCCCCATGCGACGTCTTTGACCTTTACCGGGCAGCTGGTCGGCGGCGGGACCGTTGCCGAGACCTTTCCCCTGGACGGCGTCATCGGCCCCGGCGTGGAGGACTTCCAGTCCTTCACCCCCACGACCCTGGCGGGCAAGCCCCTCAAGTCCATTCGCATCACCGCCGCCGGTCCCTCGCCGGTCGGCGACGGGGCTTTCTCCCTCGACAACCTCGAGATGGAAACCCTGGGGCAATCCTCCGACCCCGTCTGTTCCCGGGTGGGCGAAGGGCGGCCCCGATCCTTGTTGAAAACCAATGTTTTCGAATTCCAGGGTATCCAGGGGGAAGAGGTCACCGTCAATGTATCGGCCGACCCTGGAGGGACTTCCAACAATGGCAGGGCCGGCGTCAGGATCGTGGGCCGCGGCGAGGATGTGCGACGCACGGCCGAGCTTCCCGTGACCGCCACCTTCACCCTCCCGCGCACGGGGACTTATTCCATCGTGGTCAGGGGAGCGCCGGGGGCTGACGGCTTTCAGGGTGATTTCTGCGTCTCGCTGGATTCCACGGTTCGGGCCGCCCAAACCCTGAAAGGGCCCCTCAGGACGCCTCCAGCCAGGCTCCTGAAGTAGCGTCGCCCGATACCCATGGAAGATCTCCGGGCGTTAACGCTGTGCCCGCGGGCCGGCATGGAAATTCCGCAGGACTTCGAGAGAGCTCAGAGCGCGGTCATAAAAGGCTACCAGGTGAAGGTCTCCCAGCCAGGGGCTGCCTCCCTCGACTTCGCTGCCCAGCGTGAGGCTCATGGACCCGGCCCAATTGGCCAGGGTGCCTCCCACAAACCGGCTCACCGTTTCCCGGCCGTCCATGTAGATTCTCAGGGTGCCGGCACTGTCCAGGGTGCAGACCACGTGAGTCAAAACGCCGTTGACGGGATTTTCGGTGCGGGCCAGTGAAGCCGAGCCGGCGAGAGGCGTTGATGTGGAGCGCAGTCGTACAGAGTATGCCGCTGGCGAATCCAGGGTACCCTCCTGGCTGAGGGTGATATTGAGTCGCTCGGGGTTTTCGCTGATGCCCACGATACGTGCCGCACCTCCCGCAGCGCCTTTGACGGGGGTGATCCAGGCTTCAACGCTGAGCTCGTTGGTTTTCCTCACGGCATCGATGATTTTGGCGGCGGGGCCTTGAGAGACGATAAAGGCGGGGGATTGGATGGACAAACCGTTCTCGCTCCAACGAATCGCCGAAAGGTCTGTAATATCGAGGTCCAACGGCGATCCGTTGCCGGACACATCGAGGACCGTCGATCCGCCTCCCTCGAGAAACGTGTAGAGCACGAGGAGGTTGCGAGTGACACGTTGATTTGAGGCAGGGTCTTGGATGGCTGAGCTCCAGACGATCTCCCTTGAAAAGTCGCTCTCATTCCCCAGCCGGTCGTAGGCGGTGAAAGCAAAATAATAGACCTTGTCCTCATCGAGCCATGGGAGCGTGAACCGGGTTGCGTTGCCCACGTCCACCACATCGTCGTAGCTCCTGCTCCGAAGGCCGTAGTACAGGCGATACCCCTGGACGCCCTCTTCCCGGTTGGGCTCCCACTGGAACGTGACTTCGGCGGCGCCGACGCGGCCGGGGAGAGCGAAACCGGCAAGCGCGAGGCAAGGGAGAAGGCATGCGAAAGAAAGAATGCCCAGGAGCCTGATGGATTTGAATACCGTCACTTGAATCCTCCTTTTTGTCTCTGTTCAACGTTTCTCTCCGAATCTCGAAAGTCCTCCATAGCAAACGGAGGAGGAATCCGAAAGCGAAAGTTTCACGGAGTGGACGGCGCACTCCGATCCAGCAGGTCATTTCATTACGTTTTTCATCACTCAGGAGGTGTCGCGGTGAAAGTTGCCATCCTTGCAGGCGGTGTGGGCTCTCGCCTGGCGGAAGAGACCGTCATCAAGCCCAAGCCCATGGTTGAGATTGGAGGCAGACCCATTCTCTATCACATCATGATGCACTACTCCCATTACGGCTTTAAGGATTTCGTGGTGGCCCTGGGATACAAGGGCGAAGTGATCAAGAAGTACATGGTCGACTACTGCCCCCTCAACAGCGATCTGACCGTCTGCCTCAAGACCGGCTGCGTCACCATTCACGACGGCAACAAGCCCGACTGGAACGTCGATCTCATCGACACCGGTCAGGAAACGCTGACGGGGGGGCGCATCAAGCGGCTCGCACCCCACCTGGGCAACCAAACGTTCATGCTGACCTGGGGAGACGGCGTGTCCGACGTCAATCTCCATGAGCTCCTCAAGTTTCATCGCTCCCATGGGAAACTGGCCACCCTGACGGCCGTGCGTCCCACGGCGCGATTCGGACACCTCGAGCTGGATGGGGACAAGGTGACGGAGTTTTCCGAAAAGCCCCAAACCAAGGAAGGGTGGATCAACGGGGCGTTCTTCGTTCTGGAGCCCGGCGTTTTCGACTACATCGAGGGGGACCAGACCCAGTGGGAGCGCGAGCCCATGGAAGCCCTGGCCCGGGACGGCCAGCTCATGGCCTACAAGCACTCTTCTTTCTGGCAATGCATGGACACGTTGAGGGACAAGAAGCTTCTGGAGTCGTTGTGGAACTCCGGCAAGGCTCCGTGGAAGATCTGGTGATTAACCATAAAGAATGGAGTTGAAAGAATGCGCGTACTGGTGACAGGCTCCCAAGGCTATATCGGCACCGTGCTGGTGCCCATGCTGCTCGATCTCGGCTACGACGTGGTGGGGCTCGACAGCGATCTTTACGAAAGCTGCACCTTTGGCGGCGGATTGCCCGAGATTCCCGTCATCAAGAAGGACATCCGCGACGTCGAAGGTTCGGATGTCGAGGGGTTCGATGCGGTGCTGCACCTGGCGGGGTTGTCCAACGACCCGCTTGGGGATCTCAATCCGGACCTGACCTTCGAAATCAACCACAAGGCCTCCGTGCGACTGGCGGAGCTGTGCAAGGCGGCGGGCGTCAAGCGCTACATTTTCGCTTCCTCCTGCAGCAACTACGGAGCCGCCGGGGAAAACATGGTGAACGAGGAGTCCCAGCTCAATCCCGTCACGCCTTACGGCGTAGCCAAGGTGCTGGTGGAGCGGGATGTGGCCAGGCTGGCCGACGACGACTTCACGCCCACGTACCTGCGCAACGCCACAGCCTACGGGGTGTCTCCCCGCCTGCGTTTTGACCTGGTCCTGAACAACCTGGTGGCCTGGGCCTACACCACGGGCCTGGTCTACATCAAGAGCGACGGCACGCCCTGGCGCCCCATCGTCCACATCGAGGACATCTCGAGGGCCTTCATCGCCACCCTGCATGCCCCCAGGGAGGTGGTCCACAACCAGGCCTTCAATGTGGGAATCAACACGGAGAACTACCGTATCCGCGAGATCGCCGACGTGGTGAAGGAGACGGTGCCGGGATGCCGCATCGAGTATGCCGCTGACGGCGGGCCCGACAAGCGCTGCTACCGCGTCGAATGCAGCAAGCTTCCCAAGGCCGTGCCCGAATTCACGCCTCAGTGGAATGTCAGGAAGGGAGCCCAGGAGCTCTACGAGGCTTACAAGCGGGTCGGCCTCACCCTCGAGGAGTTCGAGGGTCCCAAGTACCAGCGCATCGCCCACATCAAGCAGCTGCTGAGCAACGGGCGGCTGGATCAAACCCTGCGCGTCAACAACGGCAACGGGCACGCGTAAAGGAGAGGAAAAAGCTCATGGGTAATGACCGGAAAACCTGCCGGTCCTGCGGCGAGGCGGGACTGGAGCTCTTCCTCGACCTGGGCAGCACGCCTCTGGCCGACCGGTTGCTGACGAGGGAGCAGCTGTCCGAAAGGGAG
>Ga0073932_1001395_pt1 | contig 45822 bp, 39 predicted proteins | sample DewCreD2012metaG_FD_76967 | JGI IMG/M metagenome (GOLD analysis project Ga0073932, IMG submission 76967) | Hot spring sediment bacterial and archeal communities from British Columbia, Canada, to study Microbial Dark Matter (Phase II) - Dewar... ...
CGGCACGGGCCCCCCCTTTCGGCGTCGGCGGCATCCGGGGGGTCGGGGGCCGCCGCGGCCTTCTCTTTATTCCGGCATCCCCCGTTTTGCAAACGACCCCGGCCGCGGCGCGGCGGCGGGAGCCGGGGAAGGCGGCCCGCCGGACCCGCAAGGAAGGAGGCGGGGAGGAGATGATGGGCAGCAGCTTCGGCACGTTGTTTCGGGTGACAACCTTCGGCGAATCCCACGGCCGGGCCGTGGGGGCCGTGGTGGACGGCTGCCCGCCGGGGCTTTCTCTGCGCGAGGAGGACATCCAGCCCCAGCTCGACCGCCGGCGGCCCGGCCAGGGCCGGCTCACGACGGAGCGGGACGAGGCCGACCGGGTCACGATTTTGAGCGGCACTGAAAACGGCCTCACCCTGGGGACGCCGATCGCCTTGCACATCGCCAACCGGGACATGCGGCCGGAGGACTACACGGCGCTTGCCGCGGCCCCGCGGCCTTCCCATGCCGATTACACCTACCGCGCGAAATACGGCATCGCCGCCTCGAGCGGCGGGGGGCGCGCGAGCGCGCGCGAGACGGCGGGGCGGGTGGCGGCCGGCGCGGTGGCCGAGAAGCTGCTCCGCGAGCGCTGGGGGGTGGAGATCGTCGGCTGGGTGAGCGCGGTCGGGGAGGTGGACTGCCCCGCGGTCGACCCGGCGACGGTCGACCGGCCGGCGGTCGACCGCTTCGCCGTGCGCTGCCCGCAGAAGGAGGCCGCGCGGCGCATGGAGGAGGAGATCGCCCGCGCCCGCGAGGAGCAAGACTCGGTCGGCGGAGTCGTGTGCTGCGTCTGCCGCGGGGTCCCGCCGGGATGGGGGGAGCCGGTGTTTTCCAAGGCCGAGGCCCTTCTCGCCCAGGCCATGCTCTCCATCCCCGCGGTCAAGGGCTTCGAGATCGGCTCGGGGTTCGCCGGCGCGCGCATGCGCGGCAGCGCGCACAACGACCTGTTCGTCTGGAAGGAAGGCCGCCTGGGGACCCTCACCAACCGGAGCGGCGGGGTCCAGGGCGGGGTCACCAACGGTGAGCCGATCGTCTTTCGCGTCGCGTTCAAGCCACCGGCCACGATCGGCCGCCCTCAGCCGGGGGTCGACTTCGCGGGCCGGCCGGTGCGGATCGAGGCCCGCGGCCGCCACGACCCATGCGTGGTGCCGCGCGCCGTGCCCATCGTCGAGAGCATGGCGGCCCTCGTGCTCGCCGATCTCGCCCTCATCCAGAACGCACGCCGTCCGCACCCCTGAATTCAGCGGCATCGCCTCTCCCCCGCGGCGCGTCTTTTTTCCTGAATCCCGATTCAGATTTTTGACGGGGGGACAATGACTGTCCGCCGATTGATTTCTCCGGCGGCTTCGTTTAAGAGCGGTTCATCGGACCGCGGCTTCGCGGACCACCCCCAGGACAACAGGGAAAGGAGGGGCACATGAAACGGTGGGGTCTTTTGATGGTCGTCATCCTGTTCGCGGCCGGCGGCGCGGCCGAGGCGCAGAACCCGAAACTGGTCATCGCCACCGGCGGCATCGGGGGGGTCTACTATTACTACGGCACCCAGGTGAGCGAGATCGTCAACAAGGCCGGCTTCGCCGCGGCCACCGCCATGCAGACGGCGGCCTCCGTGGACAACATGATGCTCATCCGCGACAAGACCGAGCCCGACAAGAAGACCTGGTTCATCGCCACCGTGCTTCCGGACACGGCCTACTTCACCACCACCGGGAAACACGAAAAGTTCAAGGACAAGCCCGTCAAGGCCGCCATCCTCTGGATGATGTACCCCAACTTCCTCCACCTCGTCACCACCGACAAGAGCGGGGTGGGCAAACTCGCCGACCTCCAGGACAAGCGCGTCTCCACCGGCGCGCCCGGCTCGGGGACGGAATTCACGGCCCTCAACCTCGTCCGCGCCGCCGGCCTGGACCCGGCGAAGTTCAAGAAATGGGAGAAGCTCGGCGCCAAGGAGTCCGAGGAGGCGCTCGCCAACGGGACGATCGACGCCTTCTTCTGGTCGGGAGGGCTGCCCACGGGGTCTCTCGTCGAGCTCGCCAACACCTTGGGCAGGAAGGGGCTGAAAATGACCCTGGTCGCCATGCCCGACAACGACCCCGGGGTGAAGAAGTTCAAGGACGAGTTCCAAGGCCTCACCGATTCGCTCCCCATTCCCAAGGAGATCTACGGCACCGAGGCGGACACGCCGACGCTCGCCTTCTGGAACATGTTCGTCGCCCCCGAGAGCCTGCCCGCGGATCTCGCCCACAAGCTCGTGAAATCCGTCTTCGAGAACCTCGACTCCCTGCGGGCCGCGGTCAAGGCCGCTCGGGACACCACCCCGGAGAGCACGGCCAAGTTCATCGGCAAAAGCGCGATCCCCTTCCATCCCGGGGCGGTGCAGTATTTCAAGGAAAAAGGGCTGGTGAAGTAGGGCCCCGCCGTGCGTGCGCGCCGCTGGGCCGCCGCGGGCCTGCTTCTGGCCCTGGGCTTCGCCGCGGCGGCCAGGCCCGCCTTCGTCACCGGCGACGGGGCGGAAGGCTGGATGCTCCTCTGGCGCGGGCAGCGCGGGGAGATCCGCTTTGTCAACTCGGTGACTGAAAAGCCGGTTGAAATCCGGTTCCGGGTGGGCCGCCGCTTCGAGGGCTTCTCCGTGGCGACCGACCCGCTGACGGAGAGCTACTACACCGCGGGCGCCTACGACTTGAACGAGCTCGCCTCCGGCGGGGCCGTGGAGGCGATCCGCCTCTGCTCCATGCGCGGCATCGACCTCCGCGTGGGATTCCACGAACGGCACGTCGTCGGCGGGTGTCTGGAAGTGAGGTTGCTGTGGACGCTGTGATCCGGAGAATCCTCCACGGGACCGCGGTGCTGGGGACCCTCTACCATCTCTACCTTGTTCTCCACCCCTACCTGCCCTTCACCTTCCTGCGCTTCTCCATCTTCGACCTCACCCAGGTGCAGCGGGCGACCCACGTCTTTCTGGTCGCCTTTCTGGGCTATCTCCTGAACTGGCGCTGGGTGAAGAAACGGGGGGCCGCGGGCAGCGTCCCGCTCGCGGCCCTGACCGGGCTCGTCGTGGCCGAGTTTTTCAAGCTCGACCTGCCCGCGGGCTTCAAGGCGGCGGCGGGGTGCGTTTGGGCGGCGACGATGCTTCCCTGCCTGGTCCCCCGGCTGATGCGGCCCTCGAACCTCGTCTGCGCCCTGCTCTGCTTTCTGCCCTTCGTCTATCTGATCGCCGAGTACGAGACCCTGATCTACCGCGCCATCCTGCCCGAGCCCTGGGACCTCCTCATGGGCCTGTGCGAGGTGCTCCTGGTCCTGGGGGTCATCTTCCGGCTGAGCGGCCCCATCATGCCCCTCTTCGTGATGCTGTTCATCCTCTACAACCTCTACGGCGACGTGATCCCGGGCTACCTCTCCAACCCCGGCTTCAGCCTCGACATGCTCCTCGGCAAGATGTACTGCGAGACCGAGGCCGGCATCTTCGGCACGATCACCGGCGTTTCCCTCAAGTACCTCATCTATTTCACGACCCTCGGCGCGGTGATCTCCAAGATGGACTACGGGCGCATCATCGCCAACATCGCGCTGCTCTTCGTCGGCCGCAGCCCCGCCTCGCCGGGACGCACCAGCAGCGTCATGGCCGTCCTGATGGGGATGTTCTCCGGATCGGGGGCGGCCGACACCCAGTTCGTGGCCACCCTCACGCGCTCGCTCTACGACCGCGTCGGCTACGAACGGCTGGTCGCAGCCGGCGTCATCGCCACCGTGGGCTCGATCGCCTACATCACCCCGCCGGTCATGGGCTCGATCTCCTTCATCATGGTGGAGCTGCTCGCCATCCCCTACGCCTGGATCATCACCATGGCGATCGGGCCGATGCTCCTCTACCTCCTCGGGATCGTCGTCTACAACGAGCTCTACGTCCGGCGCCGGCGGCTGAAGCCCATGGAGATCGAGACCGGCCACGACTTCGGCTATTTCCGGCGCTACGCCTACGTCTTCGCCCCGATCGCGCTGATCATCCTGATGATCTACCGCGGCTACTCGATCAACATCACCGTGAGCCTGGCGGCGCTTCTCTTTCTCGTCTTCGCCTACGCCGATCCCACCGTCCGGCCGCCGCTTCGGAGCATCCCCGAGGCCCTCGCCGAGGGCTTCCTGCACCTTTTGCCCATCGCGAGCGCGGTGATCGCGGCAAACATGATCATGTCCATGATGGTGCTGAGCGGGCTGGCCTCCAAGTTTTCGCTGGTGATGATGAAGATCAGCGGCAGCAGCCTGCTGCTCGCGACGGCCTTCACCGGCGTCTTCAGCCTGATCCTCGGCATGGGGGTGCCGCCGATCGCCACCTACGTCCTCACCTCGGCCCTCACCGCGCCGACCATCCAACAGCTCGCCGTGGTGAACGGCATCCCCGAGGAGGCCGCGCTGCTGGCGACGCACATGTTCCTTTTCTACTACGCGGTCCTGGCGGAGGTGACCCCGCCGGTGGCCCTCTCGGCCTATGCCGCGGCCGCCGTCATGAACACCGATCCCGTGAAGACGGGAGTCTTCGCCGCGCGGGTGGCGGTGCCCAAGTACCTGGTGGGGATCATCTTCATCCTCACCCTGAACGGGACCGGGCTCCTCATCATCCCCGCCCTGCAGGCGATGCCTGCAGCCGAGGCCGCCGTGGCCATCGTGCAGCGCTATCTCCTGAGCGGGCTGGCGGTCCTGTGCCTGAACGCCGGCGTGGTCGGCTGGTTTCGCCGCGATCTCTCGCGCGGGGAGCGGCTGCTCGCGGTCGTGGCGTCGCTTGCGCTCTTCTACCCCTCGACGCCGACGGACGCGCTGGGGGTGCTGCTCGTCGCCGCGTTGCTCCTGAAGCTCTGGGTGGAAGCCCGGGTCCGCGCCCGCGCCAAGGCCGGGGCGGGCTGAGGGGGCGGGGCCTTCCCGCACCCGCGGCCGGGCAGGGCGGGCGGTTGCATTGCCGCGGCAGGCGGGATAGAGTCGCCCCTGCAAACCGCACGCCCCGCGTTGCCGCCGCCTGCGGTTGGGCGCGGCCGCGGGAAGCCTCGAGGGTCGGTCCCATGATCAAGTACAACCTCAAGACGTTGATCGCCGAGAAAAAGCGCCGCGAAAACCGCAACATCACCTACCGCGAGATCTCCAGCCGCACCGGGATCTCCAAGGTCACGCTCTCGAAGATTGCGCGCCGGCCCGGGTACAACACGGCCGTGAGCATCGTCGAGAAGCTCTGCCTCTACTTCAAGTGCAGCCCCAATGACCTGATCACCATCGTCCCCGATCTCCCCGAGGAAGAGCGGCAGGAAATCGAAAACGCCCGCACCCCCTGAGCCGGCGGCCGCGGCCTCGTCCGGCGCACCGCGGGGGGCTGGCCCCTTCGCGGCGCGGCCGGGGGGAGGGGAGGGGTTCCCCGTTTCGGGTTCACGCCGAGGAGCGATTCGCGTGGAGCATCTCGTGGTTCTGGTCAAGGCGGCCCTCATGGGCGTCGTCGAGGGGGTCACCGAGTTTCTGCCCGTCTCCTCGACCGGGCACCTCATCCTGGCCGGCGATCTGCTCGGCTTTGCCGGACCCAAGGAGAACGCCTTTCTCGTCATCATCCAGGTCGGGGCCATCCTCGCCGTGCTTTGGCTCTACCGCGGAAAATTCCTCGGGGTGGCGCGAAACCTGAGAAGCGATCCGGCGGCCCGGCGTCTCGTGTTCAACCTGGGGCTCGGCACCCTGCCGGCCGTGGTGATCGGCCTGCCCACCGAACGCTGGATCGAGGCCCACTTGTTCCGGCCCCTTCCCGTGGCGATCGCCTTCGCGGCAGGGGGGGTCGCGATCCTCTGGGTCGAGGCACGTCGGCGGAAACCCGCGGTGCTCGGTGTGGACGACATCCCCCTCGGCACGGCCCTCGCCGTGGGGTGCTTTCAGGTGCTCGCGGTCGTATTCCCCGGAGTTTCGCGCTCGGGGGCGACGATCATCGGCGGGCTGCTGCTCGGCCTGTCGCGCACCGCGGCCGCCGAGTTCTCCTTCTTCCTCGCCATCCCCGCCCTTCTCGGGGCCTCCCTCGTCAAGTACAAGAACGTCTACCCCCTGCTCACGGCCCGGGATTTCCCCTTCTTCGCCGTGGGCTTTCTCGTCTCCTTCGTCGCGGCGATGCTCGTGATCCGGGGCTTTCTCGCCTACGTCTCCCGCAGGAGCTTCGCCCCCTTCGCCTGGTACCGCATCGCCTTCGGCGCGCTGCTGCTCTACGTGTACGGGGTTCAGGGGACCTTCTGAGCCCGGCCCCGCGAGGGGTTCCTCACCGCGCCGGCAGCCAGTCGGCGAGGATCCGGCGATAGGCGTCGGGTTCGCTCAGGTAGGGGAAATGCCCCCCCTGGGGGAAGGTGTGCACGGCGGCCGCGGGGTAGGCTCGCCGCAGCGCTTCCCGGAGCGGGGCCTCGACCAGGGGGTCGTTGGCGGACTCGAGGATCAGGCACGGGAGGGTCCCGGCCGCGAGGTCCGGGGGAGCGAAGGTCCGGCCCAGGCAGGCGAGCCGCGCGAGGACATGCTCCTTGCGGATCGCCCCGCAGGTCTGCTCGAGGAGGTAGGCGGTCACCAGGGCGGAGCCTGTGCCCGCGGCCGGGCCGAGCAGGCGCCGGGCGTTGCGCCGCATGCCGGCGAGGATCGCCCATTCCGGCACCCAGCGCAGGACCTGCACCCCGCGCCGCGCCCGGGCGGCGATCCCCTCGTCGGGGGCGAAGGTGTTCCCCAGGACGAGGCTGGCCACGCGATCGGGCGCGCGCCGGGCCAGATGCTGGGCGAGAAGGCCGCCGAGCGAGCTTCCCACGAAATGCGCGCGGCGGATCCCCTCGCGGTCGAGCAGGGCCAGGACCCCCGCGGCGAGCGCCTCCCACGAGGAGAGCGGGGGGTAGGTCGGCGCAAGGCAGCGGAAGCGCCCCTCCAGCGCCTCGATCTGCAGAAACCAGGCATCCGCCGAGGCCCCCAGGCCGTGCAGGAAGACGACGGCCGCATCGCCGGACCCGGCCGCGACGGTTTCCCACACGGTGCGTCCGCAGGAGAGCCGCTTGCGGTGCCGGCGGCGAAAGGCGGTGAGGCGCTGCTGGACCTCCTGCGGCACCGCGGCATAGAGCGCGCGGAAGGAAGGCTTCGGCAGGGGGAAGGCGTAGACCCCGAGCAGGACGAGGGCCAGGGCGGCGGCGCAGGCGACGGCGGACATCGGCGCATTCCTTGTCCGATGAGGGCATGCCGGAGAGGACCTGCAGGGATTATCGGCGCAGCGCCCCCCGCCGTCAACGGCGAGGGGGCGCCGTGCTGGCCAAGCCGCGACGCCTGTGATACAGAAGAATCACCGCCGCCCCCCCTCTCCGCCCGCCGGTTGCGGGAGGTTTCCATGAAACGCTGTCCCCGGTGCAACCAGCCCCTCGCCGAGGCGATCGCCGTCTGCCCCGCCTGCGGCCAGGACCTCAGCCCGCGGCGCGAGCGGATCGACGACTACCGCATCGTCGATGTGCTGCACGAGGGCCACGCCAGCCTCCTTTGCCGCGCCGTTCACGAGCCCACGGGCGAGCCGGTGATGATCCGGCTCTTCACGCCGCAGTCCGGCGTGAACGAGGAGATCGCCGCACGCCTGGAGCGTGAAATCGAGAAGCTCGCGCGGCTTCCCCCGGACGGCCTCGTGCACCACCAGGCCATCCGCCGCTCGCGGGAGGGGCTCTGGTACCGGATCAGCGAGTGGGTCGAAACCGAGAGCTGGGGTTCGCTGCTCGCCTCGGGGAGGCTCCAGGACCTGGGGACGCTTCTGGATCTTTTCGTCCAGACGGCCGAGACCCTCGCCACGCTGCACGCCCACGGGCATTTCATCCCCCATCTCATTTTGAACGACCTGCTGCCCGTCACCCTCCCCGACGGTCGCCTGGCGGTCAAGATCGACTACAAGCTCTCGCGCTTCATCGACCCGCGGCTCGATCGACCCGCCCCCATGCTGCGCCGCCTGCTCGAGCAGCATCCCGACATCGCCGGCGGGCGGCCCCTCGACTTCCGCAGCGACATCTGGTCCCTCGGCAAGATCTTCGTCGAGCTGCTCGCCGGGGATCTCGAGGTCGAGCGGCCGGAAACGAAGGTGGACGAGTTGCGCATCCCCCGCGAGCTGGCGGTGCTGCTGCGCGTGATGCTCGCCGAGGACCCGGATCTCCGGCCGCAGTCGATGGCCGGCGTCGCCGCATCCCTGCGGCGCATTCGTGAAGGCCTCCGCCGCGCCCCGGCGGCGCCTCCGCCTGCGGGCCGCCGCACCCGCACCCGCAGACTCCTCGCCGTCCTCGCCCTCCTTTTCGCCGCCGCGGCCGCGGTCTGGTTGGCCGTGCGCGGGACGGGGCGGGACACCGAGGCCGTGCTCGAGGGGTTCGCCAACCGCTACGCCCGCTCCGTCGGCTTCGTCCTCGTGGACTACTGGCTCGAATCCAAGGGCGAGAGGCTCTTCCGCAACGTCTCCGAGGGCACCGCCTTTCTCGTCGATGCCGCAGGCTATCTCCTCACCAGCCGCCACGTGGTCTGCCCCTGGCTCGAGGACCCGCGCTTCGACGCCGTGGTGCGTTACGCCCGCGACCGGGGGATCGAGATCCGGCTGGGATACCGGCTCTACCTCTGGTTCGAGGGCGAGCGGGCCTTCAACCGGGCCGGCCGCCTCATCGAGAACCCCGATCTGACGGACATCTACTTTCTCGAAAACGCCTACACGGTCGAGGGTCCCAAGAAAATCGAGATCGCCGGTGTTGCCCGCCCGCCGGTCCGCACGCGGCAGCTGCTGCGGTCCCCGCTCAAGGACGACTTCGCCGTGATCCGCGTCGATCCCCTGCCGCCGGGGCTTGAGCCCCTGCCGCTCGATTCGGGGATGGATCCCCGCCGGCTTCCCAAGCTCAAACGCGTGATCGCCTTGGGCTTCCCCCTGGGCAGCCGCACCCAGGTCGACACCGTGAACGCGAGCGTGGTGCGGGGCAACGTGCGGCGCAGCTTCGAAACCATGTTCCAGATCGACGCCTCCTTGCACGGCGGCAACAGCGGCGGCCCGGTGATCGACGAGCGCGGCCGGGTGATCGGCATCGTCTCGGCCGTGGCCGTCGATTTCACCCAGGGGCTGGTGCCCATGGTCACGCCGGTGTGGGACATCGGCCTGATCCTGCCGATCCCCGAGGCGGTGCGGCTGCTCCTCGACCTCAAGGCCGGGCAGGCGAAGTGGAACGGCGTTCCCGATTTCACGATCGAGCAGAGCCTGGAGGCGATCCGGGCCGCGGCCGAGGCGCGGCGCTGGGCCGAAGCCCGCGCGCTCGCCGACGAGAAGCTCGCCCGCAGCCTGCAGCCGGAACTGGTCGCGGCCGCGGGGATGCTCTCCATCTGCATCGGGGATTTCCGCGGCGCCCGCGAGCGCTTCCGCCAGGCCCTGTCCCTGGACCCCGAGGACGACACGGCGCGATGGATGCTCGTGTGGATCGACCGGCTGTCGGGCGCGCGGGAAGCCGAGGCCGAGCGCCGACACCTCGAAGCCGCGGACTGGAGGAGCGCGGGGGAATTCCCAGGATACCTCCTGCGCGTGCTGGAGGGCCGGGAGACCCTGGAGGCCGCGCTGGACGGCTGGACCACGGCCGCCGAGAAGGCCTGGCTGCATTCCCTCGGCGGGTTCCTCGAGCTCGAGACCGGCCGGCTCGAGGCGGCCGAGACCCTGCTGGAGACCGCCCTGAAGGCGGCCGAGCTCGACGGCTGGGAGCGGTTCCTCGCCCGCGCAAAGCTCGACGAAGTGCGCAAGCAGCGGCGCCGGGGCCTCGCCTCCGAGGCCGAACGCACGGCCCACCGCGGCCGCGTCGAGGGCTTCGAGCAGGAACTGGCAAAGCTTCTTGCGGAGAAGAAGCGGCGCCGGCCGGAGATCGCCTCGCTGCGCGGCCGCCTCGCCTACGGCGAGCTGCCCCACGACGAAAAGCGCGCGCTGCTCGCCGCGCTGCTTGCGGCCGAGCCCGAAAACCGCCAGGCCCGCGCGGCCCTCGCCTTCGCCGAGGCGGCGGCCGAGGCCCACGAAGAGGCCCTCGCGCACGCCCGCGCCTTCCTGGAAAGCGGCGCTCGCGAAAACGCCCTGCGGATGAGCCTGGGGCTTCTCGAAGCGGGGACCCTGCGCCGCCTGGGCCGCGAGGACGAGGCGCGCGCCCGGCTGGTCGGCTTCCTTGAGCGGACGACGGATCCCTTTTTCGACGCCGTGGCCGAGACCCTGCTCGGCCGCAGGCCCGAGGAGGCGCTGCGTGCCGCGGCGGGGGAGGTCCCCGAGCAGGTGCTCGTCGCGTTCACCGCGGCCGGCCTTTGGGCCGAGGGCGCAGGCGACCGCAAGGCCGCCGACCGATTTTACCGGGATGCGATCGGCTCCTTTCTGGACACCTGGGTGGAATACGACTTCGCCCTGGAGCGCATCCGCCGCCTCCGGCGCGCCGGGGATTGAAGCCCAGCGCGGAACGATCGGCCCCCGGGGAGCCGCGGCGGAGTCCCCCCCGGCCGGGTGGCCCTCCCGCCCCGGGAGGGCGATCGGGAGCAGTCGATGAAGAGGAAGGTGTTGCTGGTGGCCTTCAACGGAGAGCCGATGCGTTTCGTGCACGTCCTGCTGAACGCCCTCGACATGAAGGCAAGGGGGATCGACGTCCGGCTGGTGATCGAGGGGGCGGCCACGCGCCTGGTGGGGGAGCTCGATGACCCGCAGCGGCCCTTCGCCGGCCTCTGCCGTTGGGTGCGGGAGCAGTCCCTGGTGGATGGCGTCTGCCAGGCCTGTGCCGCGAAAACCGGTTCGCTGGAGCAGGCCCGCCGCCAGGGCCTGCCGCTTTGCGCCGAAATGGGAGGACACCCCAGCCGGGAGCGATACCTCGAAGAGGGCTGGGAGGTCATTTCCTTTTGATGCCCGCCGCTGCCGGCGCCCGGCGGGTCGGCCCACGGCACGCCGGTCCGTGAGGCGGCCCTGAAATTCCTCGGTGTGGGGATGATTTTCTCTTGACGGGGAGAAAGAAAGCGCCTATGTTGTCTCTCGGATCCGGTTCCTCCGGGAACGGTTCCAAGAAGGTTGGATGAAAACATTTTGCAGCGTGGGGAAAGCCGCCACACTCCAAAGTGTGGCGGCTTTTTTGCTGTGGTCGTAATCCGCCTTTGAAAAATTCTGAAGAAAGGAGGATTGCGACGATGATGCAAGGTAAAGTGAAGTGGTTCAACGAGCGCAAGGGTTTCGGCTTCATCGAGGCCGAAAACGGCAATGACGTGTTCGTCCATTTCAGCGCCATCGAAGGCAGCGGCTTTCGTACGCTGCAGGACGGTCAGCCGGTCAGCTTTGACGTGCAGAACGGCCCCAAAGGCCTATCGGCCGTCAACGTCCGGGTGATGTAACCTTCCCCCGGTCTCCCCCCGGGGTCCGGCGCCTTCCTGCGGGAGGGCGCCGGACCCCGGTACCCGCACTCACCCCCCTCCCCCGGGATTCCGGTCACGAAAGGCGTGTTTCATGAACAAGCGGCTCTATATCGGCAATCTGGCCGCGGAGATCACCGCCAACGATCTCACGCACAACTTTTCCACCGTCGGCACCGTGGTTTCGGCGGTGATCATCAAGGAGCGCTACTCCAACCAGAGCAAGGGCTTCGGGTTCGTCGAGATGGCGAGCGAAGAAGAGGCGCGGCAGGCGATCGCGACCTTCAACGGCGGTGAGCTCCAGGGAAGAACGATCATCGTGAGCGAGGCGCGCGAGCCCCGCCGCGACGGGGAAAACGGACGCTCCGGCGGCTTCGGCCGCGGCCCGCAAGGCGGGGGCGGCCGCGGGGGGCGCTTCTAGCTATTTGCGGAGCAGCCGGCGGATGTCCGGGACGGAAAGGTTGTCTTCGAGGACCCGCCACTCGCCTTCCGGCGTACAGACCCCGCGCAGGCGGCCGATCCTCAACCACTCGCGGATCCCCCGCTCCGTGAGATAGGTCATGGCCGCGAACTCGCCGACGCTGTAAGCGCTTCTCGCCGCGGGCGGTGCGGCAGCCGGGGAAACGGCCTCCGCAGCCTCAGCCGACGGCGAGGCCGCCGCGGCGGGGGCAGCGGCCGCGGGGGCCTGCTTGATCGCCCGGCGCCGTTGCGGCGCCGGCTTGCGGCCGGCGGCCCGTTTGCCCGGTTCCGGCCCGCCCAGCCGGCGCAGGGCCGGGGCGTCGATCTGGGAGACGGGGATCTTCCAGGCCTTTCCCTCTTTTCGCGCGCGGAGTTTCCCCTCGCGGATCAGCCGTGTGACGGTCGCGGCCGGGATGCCGGCCGCCCGGGCGAACTCCGCCGTCGTCATCGTTTCCTTGCGCCGTTCCATGGGCCCTCCTTTCCTTGCGTCGTTACCGCACCTCGCTCCCCTCGGGTGCCTTTTCTCTTAGCCGACTTTCCCCCTCCCGTAAACCCGGCCTTTCCCCGGCTGGATCGTGATGAGCCTCCCCCGCCCTGGCGCGTTCGGCGTTCTTGTGCGAACATCCAAGCGCCGCCGCCGGCGCCCGCCCACCGGGCCGCGGTCGCGGTGGGATGAAGGGCGGCCGGGGCGGGGACCCTTGCGCGGAGGTGTGGGGCATGGTCCGCAATGCCGAAATCGCCGCGGTCTTCGAGGAGATCGCCGATCTGCTCGAGCTTCAGGACGAGAACCCCTTCAAGGTGCGCGCCTACCGCCAGGCCGCCCGGCTCCTCCGCGGGCTCGGCGCCGAAGCGGCCGAGCTGCTCGCCGCCGGGGAGGATCTCCGGCGGCTGCCCGGGATCGGCAAGGAGCTTGCGGCCAAGATCGCCGACGTCGTTCAGACCGGGACGACACCCGCCCTGGAGCGGCTGCGGCAGAGCGTCCCGGCGGCGCTGCGGGAATTGCTGCGGCTGCCGGGGCTGGGCCCCAAGCGGGTGCGGGCGCTGCACCGCGAACTCGGCCTGACCACCCGGGAGGGGCTGCGGCAGGCCGCTCTCCAGGGGCGCATCCGAGAGCTTGCCGGCTTCGGCGAAACGCGCGAACGGCAGATCCTCGAGGCCCTGGCCCGCGCCGCGGCGGAAGGCCGGCGCACGGCGATCGGCGAGGCGCAGCCCCAGGTGGAGGCGCTGCTGTCGTTTCTTCGCGCGCAGCCGGGGGTGAAGCGGGCCGAAGCCGCCGGCAGCTTCCGCCGCCGCCGGGAAACCGTCGGCGACATCGACCTCGTGGTCGCCGCCGCGGCGCAGAGCCCGGTGATCGAGCGCTTTGCCGCCTGGGGGGAAGTCCGCGAGGTGCTCTCCCGCGGCGCGACCCGGGCCGGGGTGGTGTTGCGATCGGGCCTGCAGGTGGACCTGCGGCGGGTCGACCCCGCCGCTTACGGGGCGGCGCTGCAGTATTTCACCGGCAGCCAGGCGCACAACATCGCCTTGCGCAGGGACGCCAGGCGGCAGGGCCTCAAGGTCAACGAGTACGGGGTGTTTCGCGGGCAGAGGCGCATCGCCGGCCGGACCGAGGAATCCGTCTACCGGGCCCTGGGGCTTTCCTGGATCCCCCCCGAGTTGCGCGAGGACCGCGGCGAGATCGAGGCCGCCCGGGAGGGGAGGCTCCCCGCGCTCGTCACCGCCGCCGACCTGCGGGGCGACCTCCATGCGCACACCGCGGCCAGCGACGGGACGGCCGGCCTCGAGGAGATGGCCGAGGCGGCCCGGCGGCGCGGGTTCGAGTATCTCGCGATCACCGACCATTCCCGCAGCTTGCGGGTGGCGCACGGTCTCGACGAACGCCGGCTCCTCGAGCAGCTCGAGGCGATCGAGCGGTTGAACGAGCGCTGGCGGGATTTCGCCCTGCTCAAGGGGGTCGAGGTCGAGATCCTCGAGGACGGCCGCCTCGATCTCCCGGACGAGGTCCTTGGCCGGCTCGACCTCGTCGTCGGCGCCGTCCACAGCGGCTTCCGCTTGAGCCGCGAGCGGCAGACGGAACGCATCCTGCGGGCCATGGATCGCCCGCACTTCACGATCCTCGCCCATCCCTCGGGGCGGCTGCTGCCCGACCGGGAACCCGTGGCGCTCGACCTCGCCGCGGTCATCGCCAAGGCGGCCGAGCGCGGCTGCTTTCTCGAGCTCAACGCCCACCCCCGCCGCCTCGACCTCGGCGATGCCGCCTGCCGCGAGGCGCGCGCGGCCGGCGTGCGGATCGCGGTCAACAGCGACGCCCACGGCCCGGCCGACTTCGCGCATCTCGAAAGCGGGATCGACCAGGCGCGGCGGGGATGGCTCGAACCCCGAGACGTGCTCAACACGCTCCCGCTCGGGGAGCTGCTTCCCCTTCTGCGGCGGGCGAGGGGCTGAGCGGCCGCCCGCGGCTCAGTGTTTTTCGCGCCGGCGGATTTCGCCGACTCGGCGGCTGAGGTCCTCGTAGCGCCGGGGGTCGAAGAGGCCGATCTCCTGGCCGTGCAAGCGGTAGAGCTGCAGGCACCGGCCGGCGTCGGCGGGGTTGCGGTGGGCGATGCCCTGCTCGACGCAGCGCAGGCTCTCGCGGATCGATTTTTCGTAGAGCTGGCGCCGCAGCTCCTCGTAGAGCCGGGCATCGAAGGTGCCGGCCTCGAGCGCCGTGACCTTCCAGACGTTGAGCGCGACGCGTCCGTTGGCGAAGCCTTCTTCCTGGATCGCTTTCTTGGCAAGCGAGAGGCTCACGGAGGCGTCCCGCTCGAGCTGCTTCTGCCGCACCGTCTCCGCGGCCGGCGGGGCGGCGGGCGGCCGCGTCTCCTGGGCTGCGGCCGGGAGCGCGCAGAGGAGGAGAAAGGCGAGCGGCGCGGCGAGGGCGCGCCCCGGCCGGCCGCCCTTCCTGCCGCCCCCTGGCGGAGCAGGGCCGCCAGGCGCCGGTCGGCGGGGCAGAGGAGCTCGTCGTCGAGTTCCGCGACCGGCACCCAGCGAAGCTCGGCGTGATCCAGGCAGCGGGGGCGGCCGTCGGCGCCGTCGATGCGGTAGGCCAGCAGCCGGATCGGCGGCCGGCTTGCGGCATCCCGGCTTTCCCCGAAAAAGGCGCCCACCCGGGCTTCGACCCCCAGCTCCTCGCGCAGCTCGCGCGCGAGGGCCTCCCGCGGCGTCTCCCCGGGACGGAGCTTGCCGCCGGGAAACTCCCAGCGGCCGCCGTGCGGGCGGCCGGCTCGCCGGCGGGCGAGAAGGACGCGTCCCGCTTCGCACCAGATGGCGGCCGTCACGATGATCATGGCGCAAGCCGTTCGCGCAGCCAGCGGATGACGGGGGCCAGGCGCCCGGGCGCCAGGGCGGCGAGTTCCTCGAGGTCGACCCAGCGGAACTCGTGGTGTTCGGGCCGGCCGAGCGCGGGGTTGACGGGAAGCTCGACTTGCGCGCTCTGCGTTTCGGCGAGATAATAGCGCGCGATCTTCGTTCCGCCGTTGTAGGGTTCGGTTTCCACGAAGTCCAGGCCCCAGGGGAAGGAAAGATCGCGGATCCCGGTTTCCTCGCGGGTTTCGCGCAACGCCCCCGCGAGGGGCTCCTCGCCGGGCTGAAGCTCCCCCTTGGGGAAATCCCAGTTGCGGAAGGCGCGCAGGAAAAGGACCCGCCATTGCGGGCCCTGCCGGCGCAGGACGATGATGCCTGAGGAGCGGGTCACAGGGTCCGGCCTCGGTCCTTTCTTTGAAGATACATGGTTTTGCCGCCCGAAGCAAAACGCCGAGCAACGGCCGCCGCGCCGCCTCCCGCCCTCCCGGCCGTCTCCTTTCGCGACACCGTCCGCGAGGGCGACCGGGAGGTCGTGCGGGGGATCGTCTCCTCGACGGGGTTTTTCCACCCCGGGGAAGTCCTCATTGCCGTCGAGCTGGTCGAGGAGCGGCTGGCGCGGGGGGCGGCGAGCGGCTATTTCTTCGTCTTCCTGGAAGAGGACGGCCGGACGAGCGGCTACACCTGCTACGGCCCCGTCGCCGGGACCTCGGCCAGCTTCGATCTCTACTGGATTGCGGTCCACGGCGCGCGGCGGGGCGCGGGCCTGGGGAGCATCCTGCTCGCCCAGACCGAGGCGCGGATCCGCGCCGCGGGCGGCCGCCGGCTCTACGCCGAAACCTCGGGCCGGCCGCAGTACCGTCCGACCCGCCGGTTCTACCGCCGGGCGGGTTTCCGGCGCGAGGCCCGCCTGCGCGATTTTTACGCCCCGGGCGACGACAAGCTGATCTTCGTCAAGGAGCTTTCTTCTCCTTCGCCGCCGTGACGCAATGGAGGCCCTCGCCCCGGCGCGGCGGCCCGTAGCAGAGGTTGTCCGAGGTGCAGGCCGCCGGCCGGCGGTCGCCCGATTGCCAGCGGCGCACGAGGTCGGGCTCGCGGATGAAGGGGCGGCTCATGGCGATGAAGTCGCAGACGCCCTCGGCGAGGAGCCGCTCGGCCGTCTCGAGCGAGCGGATGCCGCCCACGAGCAGGAGGGGCAGCCTCACGCGGCGGCGGATGCATTCGGCCTCCGGCCGGTTGTAGGCCTCCGCCTCCGGGCCGAGGATCCCCTTGCGCGCGGACCCGTGACGGGCATGCCGCGTCATGCCGCTGGAGACCTCCACGGCGTCGAGGCCCGCGCCTTCGAGGATCGCCGCCGCGGCGGCCGCTTCCTCGGCCTCGAGCCCGCCCTCGATGCCATCGTTGCCGTTCAGCTTGATGAGGACCGGGTAATCCGCCCCCACGCGCCGGCGCACGGCGGCGAGGATCTCGCGGTGGACCCGCACCCGGTTCTCGAGGCTTCCGCCGTAGGCGTCCCGGCGGCGGTTGAAGAGCGGGGAGAGAAACTGGTTGAGGAGGTAGCCGTGGGCCGAGTGGAGCTGGACCCCGTCGAAGCCCGCCTCCCGGGCGCGGCCGGCGGCGGCGGCGAAGGCCTCGACCAGGCGGGCGATGTCCTCGCTGTCGAGTTCCCGGCGCGCGGCGTCGTCCAGGCGGACCGCGGCCGAAACGGCAACCGGCGGCCGACCGGTGAGCGCCGGGTCCGCGAAGTAGCCGGCGTGGGCCAGCTGCAGCAGGATCGCCGCCCCGTGCCCGTGCGCGGCGGCCGCCAGGCGCCGCAGCCCCGGGATCAGCCGGTCGTCGTGGGCCCCGAGCTGGCCCGGGCCGGCCTGGCCCTCGGGGAGCACGAAGGCGTGGCTGGAGATGATCAGCCCCACCCCGCCGCGGGCGAGGAGGGCGATGGTTTCCTCGAGACGGGCGGTGACCTCGCCCGCGGGGGAGGCCAGGCCTTCCCAGGTGGCGGAGCGGACGAAGCGGTTGCGCAGACGCATTCCCTTCAAGGCGACGGGTTCGAAGAGCGGGCTCATGGGGTCCTCCGCAGGGGGTTCAGGGAATGAGGCGGCCGGCGACGACCTTGTGCCATTGCTCGAGGAGCATTTCGCGGTGCGCGCGGATCCAGGCTTCGCCGTTCAACGCGAGCAGTTCGCCCAGGCGGGTGCAGAGGGCGGCGATTTCCCGTTCGTTGCCCGGGATCGCGCGCGTTCCGAGCAGCTCGGCGACGTCCTCGAACGATAGCCGGGGCATGGGCGTCCTCCCGGCCGGCGGCGGAGGTGCCTCGGTGCGGCCCCCCGCCGGCTAACGGGGTTTTCCGGAACGGCCTGCCAAGGCATTCTTTACCGGGGGAGCGGCCCCCGGGTCAACCGGGTTGCGGCCGGGCGGCCGGCGTTTGCAAGCCGGCGGGAAGCGGGATATAGACCGATGCGCCGAACCCCGCATCGCCCCTGGGAAGGAGCGCCCCGATGGAGCCCTTTGTCATCGACCCCGAAGCCTGCACCCGCGACGGCCTGTGCGTGCAGGAGTGCCCGGCGCGGATCATCCGGCTCGAGGCCGGCGACCCCGTGCCCGTGCCCCGGCCCGATTTTTCCGCCGGCTGCATCGCCTGCGGCCATTGCGTGGCCGTCTGCCCGACCGGCGCCTTCCGGCTCGGCCGGCTCGACCCGGCGGATTTCCGCCCCCGCCGGCCGGAGCTGCAGTTGAGCGCCGAGCAGGCCGAGCACTTCCTGCGCGGCCGGCGGTCGATCCGCAGCTACGAGGAAGCCCCGGTCGAGCGCCCCGTGCTTGCCCGGCTGATCGAGGCCGCCTGCTGGGCGCCTTCGGCCAAGAACGCCCAACCCTGGCATTGGACGATCGTGGAGAACCCCGCGGAGGCCCGCCGGCTGGCCGGTCTCGCCGTCGACTACATGCGCGGGTTCATCCGCGAGAAGCCCAAGGTGGCCGAGCTTCTCTCCTTCACGCGCGTCGTGGACGACTGGGAACGGGGCTGCGACCGCGTGCTGCGCGGCGCCCCGCATGTGATCGTGGTCCACATCGACCGCAACTGGGCCTTCGGCGCCGAGGACACGGCGCTGGCGCTGTCCTATCTCGAGCTCTACGCGCCCGTTCTCGGCCTGGGAACCTGCTGGGCGGGCTATTTCTACATGGCGGCGAACGCCCACCCGCCGCTCTTCGAGGCCCTCGGCATCCCCCCGAAGCACAAGGTCTGCGGGGCGGTCATGGTGGGCCGGCCGCGCGTCCGCTACCGCCTCCTCGTGCCGCGGCGGCCGCCCCGGATCGACTGGCGCTGAACGCTCGGAAGCCCGTTGCGATGAGCGCGAGGATCCGCCGGGCCTCTTCCGGGCCGCAAGAGGAGAACCCCGCGCGGTAGAACCTCAAGCGCCACCGGCGATGCCGATGCGGCCGGCGCGGTCGAGCCTCGCCGCCTAACGGCGCAAGGCTTCCGGGCCCGTATCGGCGCGCGGGCTTGCGCGCTTTCCTCCGGGACTGCCGCGTCAGGCGCACCTGGCTTCCCGGGCGAAGCCCTGCTATAGAGAAGTGCACTCCGGCCGCCCGGAGGTGCTCTTCAAAAACCCGGTGCTCGTTTTGCCGAGCGCAGCGCAGGAGGGATCATGCGCACAATTCTCTGGCTTGCGATTTGCTGCCTGGCCGTCACGGTCGGGAAGGCGGGCGACGCCGCGGCCCAGTTCGCCAAGGCGGAAGACGCGATCAAGTACCGCCAGTCGGTGATGTCCGTCGTGGGGACGCACTTCACGCGGCTGGGGGCCATGGTGCGGGGCGAGGCGCCCTTCGCCCGGGAGGCCTTCGAGGAGAACGCCGCCCTGGTCGCGACCCTGCTCAAACTCCCCTGGGAGGCCTTCCAGGTGGCCGGAAGCGACAAGGGAAGCTCGCTGCAGCCCGAGGCCCTGAGCAAGAAGGAGGATTTCCTGAAGCTTGCGCGGGCGAATCAGGACGAGGTCGCCAAGCTCCTTGCGGCGGCGAAGACCGGCGACCTGAATGCCATCCGGCCCGCCTTCGGCACCGCCGGCGCAAGCTGCAAGGCCTGCCACGACAGCTACCGCCGCAAGTAGGCCGGCCGCGAGGCGGGCTAGCGCACGAGGAGCCACGCCGCGCCGCAGGAGGCGAGCGCGAGGAGGAAGGCCAGCACCGTGGAGGCGCGGCGCATGGGGGGCGGCGGCCCGCCGCGCCAGCGCTTTTTCCCCGTGATCATGGGGAGGATGAGGTTTTCGCGCTTGTAGAGAAGGTAAAACAAGACCGCCGCGATGTGCACGCAGGCCGTCGCCGCCAGGATCCAGCGGTTGAGCAGGTGGATCCGCGTCAGGCGGTCGCTTGCGGCCTTGCTGACCCAGGGGTAGAGCGGGCCGGTGAAAAAGATGTCGTCGTTGGCGAAGAGCCCGGTTCCGGCCTGAACGAAGAGCAGGGCGAGCATGGCGAGCACCGACCACCCGCCGAGGGGGTTGTGGCCGGGGTGGGGCGGGGTCGGCCGGACGAACAGGGTGCGCGCGTAGCGCCACACCGCGCGGGGGCCGGCGGCGAACGAGGAAAAGCGCGAGGCCGTGCTTCCCAGGAAGCCCCAGGCGAGCCGGAAAAGGAGGAGGGCGAGGATCGCCTCCCCGGCGCGCAGGTGGAGCTCCATGGCGTTTCCGCCGAGACGGCCCGTGAGGTAGGCGAGCAGCACGAGGCCGACCAGGACCCAGTGGAAGAGCCGCGTGGGGAGGTCCCAGACGAAGAGCGACCGCGGCCGGGGGGGGCGGGTTCTGCGTCGTGCCATGGAGAACTCCTTGCCCGCAAGGCCGCGGGCTGCGACCCGCGGCCACAGCCCGCGTGGCGGGGAAACGATCGCTCTCTATCGTTTCTTCGCACCGGGGACAAGCCCCGGACCGAGGACGCCGCCGGAGGCGGAATGCTAAACCCTTCTTACGCGCCGCAGAGCCGCTCGTACCCCTTGATCGAGGCCGCCCTCGCCCGGATCGCAACGCACCCGGAGACGGCCCGCGACCCGGAGACGCTCGCCCGCAAGCTCGGCCTGACCCCCGCCGGGCTGCAGGCCGCGGTCCGGAACTGGAGCGGGGCCGCCCCCGAGCGGTTCTTTTCCCTGTTTGCGCCGGGAGGTCTTGCGCGGCGGCTGGCCCCCCCCCGGGGGCCGCGGTCCCGGGGCAGGGCCGCCGCCCCCTATCCCGCCGTGCGGCTTGGGGTCGTCGCGAAGCCGCCGCCGGGGGAGCCCCTGCGCCATGGGGCCCATGAAACCCCCTTCGGCTTCTGCCTGGTCGGGGTTCTGGGGGAGGCGGTCTGCTGGCTTTCCTTCCGCGAAAAGAGCGATCTCGGCCGCGCCCGGCGGGAGCTCCTCGATTTCTGGCGGGGGGTCCCCGCGGTTGCGGATGAAGCGACCACGGCCCGCTGGATCCCCGAGATTTTCGACCTTCCCCACAGCCGGCCCGGCGCGGAAATCCCGGTGGCCGTGCGCGGGACCCCCTTTCAGATCGCGGTCTGGAAAGCGCTCCTGACCCTTCCGCCGGGGTCGGTGTGCACCTACGGGGAGATCGCCCGCGCCGCGGGCCGGCCCGGGGCCGCCCGCGCCGCCGGAAACGCGGTCGCGGCGAACCCGGTCTCCTTCCTCATCCCCTGCCACCGCGTCGTCCCCCGGGGGGGCGGCTTCGGAAACTACGGCGGGGGCCGCTTGCGCAAGCGCGCCCTTCTCGCCTGGGAGGCGGCGCGTTTTCCCGCGCCCTGAAACCGGTTTCGCCCTTCAGGGGAGGGCGCGCCGCTCCTCCTCCAAAATGTCGAGGGCGCGATCGACCAGCCCCCGGTCGGCCTGGGTGCCCATGTGCCCCAGGCGGAAGACCTTGCCGGCGAGGGGCCCGTAGCTTCCGCCGACCACGAGGCCGCGCCGCCGGAGGCGGCGGTCCCATTCCGGCCAGGCGATGTTCTCCGGCACGCGCACGGCGGTCACCGTGGGCGAGGGCACGGCCCCGGGGGCGGGAAAGAGGGCAAAGCCCGCCTGCGCGAGCCGCTCGCGGCAGTGCGCGGCGACCGCGTCATGGCGCGCAAAGCAGGCCTCGAGCCCCTCGGCGAGGACGGCCCCGGCCGCCGCGTGCAGGCCGGATGTGGCCTGCCAGCAGGGCGTGTAGGGAAAGAGGCGGCGCGCGAGCGCATCCCGGAAGGGAAGCAGCGCGTCGTAGCCCGCATACCTCACCTGCGCCGCCGCCTCCCAGGCGGCCTCGCTCACGGAGAGAAAGCAGGTGTCGGGGAGCGCGGCGAGGCATTTCTGCGAGCCGCCCAGGCAGAGGTCGATGTACCAGGCGTCCGGGAGCACCGGGGCGCCGCCGACGCTCGAGACGGCGTCGACGTAAAACAGCGGGACCCCCGCCTCGTGTTTCAGCCGCCCGAGATCCGCCAAGGGGTTGAGCGTGCCGGAGGGGGTTTCGCAGTGGACCGCGGTGATCATCTTGGGCCGGAACTCGCCGATCGCCTGCGCGACCGCCGCGAGATCCCCGATCGTCCGGTCGTAGTCCAACCCCACCGTGCGCACCTCCGCGCCGGCCGCCGCGGCCATCTCCCCGATCCCGTAGCCGTAGACCCCCGTCGCGACCGCCAGCACCCGGTCCCCCGGGGACAGCACGCTCTTCAAGGCGCCCCACAGCGCCATCATGCCTTCGCCCTGCCAGACGACGACCGACGCGCGGGTCTGGAGGATGCGCTGCAGGCGGGCGGTCGTCTCGGCGTAGAGGGCGAAGAACTCCTCCTCGAGGTCGGCCGAGCCGAAGTCCCGGCCGTAGGCCGCGAGCACCTCCGGCCGGACGCGCACCGGGCCGGGGACCAGGGGGATGGGGTAGGTCTCCATGGGGCCTCCTTGGCAGCCAGGGGAGTGGCGTGTTCAGAAGAGGTGGGCCACGTCGCGGACGACCTCCCGCACCCGGGCCTCGACCTTCTCCAGCACCTCGGAGGATACCCCCAGCAGCCGGGCGGAGACAATGGCCGCGGGTTCCTCGGCACCGGGGTCGAAGAAACTGTAGCCCATGCGCCGCGTCAGCCGGTTGGCGAGGTGCACGGCGAGGATCGCCGGGTGGGTGTCGGCGGTGAGCTCGTCCTTCTCGTGCAGGGCGATGCCGCGCGCGAACTCCTCGCCGAAGCCCCAGCGCTTGACCAGCATCACCCCCACGCTCTGGTGGGCGTCCTGGATGGCGTTCAGGATCGTCTCCGGGCTCACCGTCGCGCTCTCGGGCAGGTCGGCGAAGGCCCGCAAAAGCACGACCTTGCCCACGTCATGGGTGAGGCCCATGAGGAAGATGCCCTCGGGGTCCTCGAGGAGCAGGCTTTGGGCGACGAGTTTCGCCGCATAGGCGCTGGCCAGCGCATGCACCCACAGCTTGTCCATGAGCACGCGGTGCAGGGGGTGCCGGGCCTCGTAGAGGCTCTTGTTGGCGATCGCCACGACGATGCTCAGCGTTTCCTTGAACCCCAGCCGCGGGATGGCCGCCTGGACGCTCTTTACCTCGCCGTAGCCCTTGTAGATCGGGCTGCGCGCGACCGCGATCAGCCGCAGCGACAGGACGGGATCCTTTTCGAGGACGTCGGCTAGGTCCTTGACCGAGGAGTCCTGGCGCTTGATCACGTTGCGCAGCTCGAAGACCACCTGGGGCATGGCCGGCGGGACGAGCTTGCCCGAGCTGAACTTCTGCAGGATGCCGGCGAAGCTCTGCCGGATCAAGGAGGCTTCCTTGCGGGCGAGGAAATCGCCGGCCGGGGGTTCGCCGGACTCTAGAAACCGGACGAAGGGCTCGACGAGCCCGGGGTCGAGTTCGCCTCCGGCGAGCTCCCGCAGGCGCGCAAGCGCCGCCCCCCGCTCCAGGCTCCCCGGCCCGGCCGCGAGGCCGTCCCAGCAATCGACCAGGCGCAGGATGCGGGCCTCGAGCGGGATCGCCTCCCCGGCCTTGCGGTCGGGGTAGCCCGTGCCGTCGAAGCGCTCGTGGTGGTGGCGGACCGCGGGGAGAAGCGGCGCGAATCCCTGGAACTTGGAAAGGGCCTGCACGGCGGCGACGGGATGGCGCCGCTGCCGCGTTTCGTCTTTGGCCGGGTCGGCCGCCTCCTCCATGGGCGGTGAGGCGATGTGGCCGACGTCGTGCAGCAGCCCCGCGAGGTAGAGCCGGTAGGGCCCCGTCTCCTCGAGCAGCCGGGCGCTTTCCGCGAATTGCGCGGCGAGGTTCGCCACCCGCTCGCTGTGCTCGCGCCGCCGGGGGCTGACCTCCCCCAGCAGGCTCACGATCACCTGGGCGATCTCGTTCAAGCGCTGCAGCCCTTCTTCGATGTCGGCGGGGTTCAGGGGTCGAAGCGTCATCTGGCCTCCTTGAGCGTTCGGGGCGTCGGGGTCGGGGAGAGGCGGGCGGCTAGAACAAGTGGGCCAGATCCTTCATCAGGGCGGCCGTCTCCTCGCTCAGGCGGCGGCACTCCTCGGGGCCGATGCCCAACAGCCGGGCGGAGCGGATCTCCTCGGGGTTCAGGGCCTCGCCCTCGAGCAGGCTGTAGCCGATCGCGCGGGTGAGGAAGTTCGCCAGGTTCACGACGAGGGCTTCCCGGGAGACGGCGGGGTCGAACTCGTTCTTTTCGTGGAGCGCGGCCGCGCGCAGGAAGGCCTCGTCGAACCCCCAGCGTTTGAGCAGAAGCTGGCTGATCCCCACGTGCGCCTCTTGAACGGCGGTGAGCACGAGCTTCACATCGACGGTCTTCACGGCCTCCTCTTCGGAGAAGGCGCGCAGCAGGAAGGTCTTGCCGATGTCGTGGGTGAGGCCGAGGAGAAAGAGGACGTCGGGTTCGGCCAGGCCGAGGTGCAGGGCGATTTTCTTGGCGCCGTAGGCGGCGGCGAGCGCGTGCGCCCAGAGCTTTTCCATGAGGGCGCGGTAGTGGGGGCTGGGGGTCTCGTAGAGGCTCTTGTTGGCGATGGCGACGACGAGGTTCATCGTCTCCTTGAGCCCCAGCCGCGGGATGGCCTGGCGCACGGAGCGGATGTCCTTCATGCCGCGGTAGGCCGGGCTGTTGGCGATCGACACCAGGCGCAGGGCGATCACGGGCTCCTTCTCCACGGCCGCCGCGAGGTCGTCGGCCGTGGGGTTGGGCCGGTCGATGATCTGCTGCAGCTCCTGCACGATGCGCGGCATGACCGGCAACGCGATCCGGCCCGCGGCGAACTTCTGGAGGATGCGGGTGAAGACCTCCTTCAAGTTGACGCTCTCGGTCTTGCGGCCCCGGATGTATTCCTCGGGCTTGCCCGGGGCGGATTCGATGTACTGGGCGAAGGAGTCGACCAGGCTGCCGTCGAAGCGCCGGCCGGAGAGCTCGATGATCCGCTCCAGGGCCGCCTGCGGCTCGATGCCCTGCCGCGGAAAGGGCGGCGAGGTGAGGCCGTCGAAGCAGTCGAAGAGCGCGATCAGGCGGGCGCCTAAGGGGATCTCCTCCCCCTTGAGGCCCGCGGGGACCCCGCTGCCGTCCCAGTGCTCGTGGTGGTGGCGGATGAAGGGCAGGGCGCGGGAGAGCGCGCTCATGCCCGAGAGGAGCTTTTCGGCAAGCAACGGGTGCTGGCGCAGGGCGGCGGCGTCGGCACCCTCCTCGGCCGCCTCGAGGAGCTCGGGCGGACCGAAGGCCAACCCGAAGTCATGGAGCAGGGCCGCGAAATAGACCGTGTCGATCTCCTTCGCCGGGACGAGGTTGAAGCGGCTGCAGAAGTGGGCGACCCCGTTGGCCACGCGCTCGCAATGCTGCCGCAGCGACCAGTTTTTCTCCTCGACCACCGCGAGCAGGGTGTCGACGCACTCGATCAACAAGTCGCGGGTGTCGCCTGCGGTGCGGGCCATCCTGCGGTCACCGGTCCGGGTTCGGGGGAGCAGCCATCGTCTTTATCTTACTACGGAATCCGCAAGGTTGCAAAATGCCGCCGCCGTCCCCGGTTTGACATGCCGCAGCCTTTTTCCCTATGATCGCGCGGCGAAGCCGGAGAGCGCGGCCGCCTCCCGGGAGAGACCGCCCGCCCGGCCGCCCGCAACCTTTGCTTGCTTTCGTCGGCGCCCGCCGATTCCGGCCGGGGTCCTTCCCTTCCGCAGCGCTTTCGCGAAGGAGCGAGCCGCCATGTCCTCTGCGCCCATCACCCTGAACCTCGACTACATCGAGGAGGAGTACCGCCGCTGGCGATCGAACCCGGCGGCCGTTTCCGCGGACTGGCGCTTCTTCTTCGAAGGCTTCGAGCTCGGGCAATCCGGCGAGAGGCTCCCCCGTTCCCCGGAGGCGGGGGCCGGGCTGAAACAGGGCCGGGTCCAGGAGCTCATCACCCGCTACCGCACCCTGGGCCACCTCCTCGCCTGCCTCGACCCCCTCGAGGCCTGCCCCACCGAGCACCCCCTGCTCCGCCCGGAGGCGGTGGGGCTGCTCCCCGAGGACCTCGATTCCGCCTTCGCCGTCCCGGAGGGGCCCGAAAACGTGCGCGCCCCGTTGCGGGACATCCTGCGGGGGTTCCGCGAGACCTACTGCCGCGCGGTGGGTGTCGAGTTCATGCATCTGCCGGATCCCGAGGAGAGGCGCTGGCTCATCGAGCGCATGGAGCCGGTGCGCAACGCCCCGCGCTTTCCCGCCGCGCTGCGGCGCCGCATCCTCGAGAAGCTTCTCCAGAGCACGGTCTTCGAGCACTTTCTCCACACGAAGTACGTGGGCGTCACGCGGTTTTCCCTCGAGGGCGGCGACGTCCTGATCCCGGCGCTCGATGCCCTCTTCGAGCGGGCCTCCGAGCTCGGCTGCCGCGAGATCCTGCTCGGCATGGCCCATCGCGGCCGGCTGAACGTCCAGGCGAACGTCCTGGGAAAGCCCTTCGCCGACATCTTCGGCGAGTTCGAAAACTGCTACGACCCCGGGGTGCTCGTCGGCGCCGGGGACGTGAAGTACCACAACGGCTACCTGGGGGACATCGCCACCGCCTCCGGAGGGCCGTTGCGGGTGGTGCTGCTCAGCAACCCGAGCCACCTGGAGGCGGTCGACCCCGTGGTCGAGGGGCTCGCGCGGGCGAGGCAGGAGGCCCTGGGCGAAGGGGGCCCGGCGATGGTGCTCCCGCTGCTCATCCACGGCGATGCGGCCTTCAGCGGCCAGGGGATCGTGGCCGAGACGCTCAACCTCTCCCGGCTCGCCGGCTACGGGACAGGAGGAACCGTCCACATCGTCGTCAACAACCAGATCGGCTACACGACCCCCCCGGAGCACGCCCGCTCCTCGCGCTACGCCACCGACATCGCCAAGATGCTCGCGGTCCCGATCTTCCATGTTCACGGCGAAAACCCCGAAGCCGCCGTGCACGCGATGCGGCTCGCCGCGGAGTACCGCTGGGCGTTCGGCAAGGACGTGGTTGTGGACTTGGTCTGCTACCGCCGCTACGGCCACAACGAGGGCGACGAACCCTACTTCACCCAGCCGCTCCTCTACGAGCGCATCCGCGCCCGGCCGTCGCTTGACCGGATTTACGCCGAAGCGCTCCTCGAGGAGGCCGTCATCGACCCCGAGGAGCCCGCCCGCATCGCCGAGGCGCTGCGCGCCCGGCTCGAGGCCGACTGGCAGGCCGTGCACGGCAGCGTCTGCGTCTTCCCCGAGCCCCGCTTCTACGAGGCCTGGGAGGCCTACAGCGGGGCCTACTCGCCGGTCAGCCTCCCGACCGGGGTTCCGGCCGAGACCCTGCAGGGCCTTGCCGACCGCCTCCACCGCCCCCCCGAGGGGTTCCGGCTGCACCCGAAGCTTGCGAAGGTTCTCGAGCGCCGGCAGGCCGCGGTCGCCTCCGGCGAGGGGATCGACTGGGCGAACGCCGAGGCGCTCGCCTGGGCGAGCCTTCTGGTCGAGGGGCACCCCGTGCGCCTGAGCGGGCAGGACAGCGGCCGGGGGACCTTCAGCCAGCGGCACGCGGTGTGGGTCGACACGGGGACCGGGGAGCGCTTCGTGCCGTTGAACGCCCTCGGCGACGGGCAGGCCCCCTTTTCCGTCCACGACAGCCCGCTCTCCGAGGCGGCCGTGCTCGGCTTCGAGTACGGCTACTCGCTCGGCCGTCCGGAGGGCCTGACGCTGTGGGAGGCGCAGTTCGGGGACTTCGTGAACAACGCCCAGTCCGTGATCGACCTCTTCATCGCCAGCGGCGAAGCCAAGTGGCGGCGCCTGAGCGGCCTCACCCTGCTGTTGCCCCACGGGCTCGAGGGGCTCGGCCCCGAGCACTCGAGCGCCCGGCTCGAGCGCTTCCTGCAGCTTTGCGCCGACGAGAATTGGATCGTCTGCCAGCCGACGACGCCCGCGCAGTACTTCCACCTGTTGCGCCGGCAGGTGAAGGCCGGTTTCCGCAAACCGCTCGTCGTCCTCACGCCGAAGAGCCTGCTCCGCCACCCGGAGGCGGTCTCCCGGCTGGAGGAGCTCGCCCGGGGGTCCTTCCGCGGCGCACTCGAGGACGACGCGGCCGACCCGGGGGCGGAAACGCTGCTCTTCTGCAGCGGCAAGATCTTCTACGAGCTCCTCGCCCGGCGGCGGGAGGAGAAGCGGGGCGACATCGCCCTCATCCGCCTCGAGCAGCTCTACCCCTTTCCGCAAAACCCCCTGCGGCTTGCGTTGACACGGTTCCGGAAGGCCCGGCGCTGGCTCTGGGTCCAGGACGAGCCCGAGAACATGGGCGCCTGGAGCTTCATCCGCCCGCGGCTCGAGGCCTTGCTCGGAAAGCCGCTGGCCTATGTCGGCCGCAAGGCCTCGGCCACGCCGGCGACGGGCTTTCCCGCCGTGTTCCGCCGCGAACAGGCCGAGATCCTCGAGCGGGCCTTTGCGGCGGGCGACTCCGGCCGCTGAGAGCGGTTCCCGGGAGGTGCGTGTCCATGGCGATCGAGATCCGCGTACCCCATGTCGGCGAATCGGTCACCGAGGCCCTGCTCGCGCAGTGGCTGAAGCGGGACGGCGATCTCGTCCGCAAGGACGAGGTGCTGCTGGTCCTCGAGACCGACAAGGTGACCCTCGAGGTCACGGCCCAGGCCGCGGGGAGGCTCTCCATCCTCGTCCCCGCGGGGTCGAACGTCAAAATCGGGGAGGTCGTGGGCAGGATCGAGGAGACCGAGACCGCGGCGGTGAAACCGGAGGCCCCGCCGCAGGCCGGCCGGCCGCCCGCCGCGGAGCCCGGGGCCCGGGAAGCCCGCGGGGAGGAGCCCTCTCCTCCCCCGCCCGGGCCGGCCGCGGCGCCTTCCGCGAAGCCGGCGGCCGCCCGTGAAGCCCCTGCGAAGGCGCCCGCCGCGGCCGCCCCGCCCCCCGCCGCGGCGGCGGGGAAGACCCCGCCGCTTGGGGACCTTGCCCCTTCCGTCAGGCGCCTCGTGAGCGAGCACGGCCTCGATGTCACGCAGATCGCCGGGACCGGACCGGCGGGGCGGGTGACCAAGGGCGATGTGCTCCTCCACCTCGAGAGCCGCGCCGCTTCCCCCCCGCCGGCCGCCGCCGTGCCCGGGCAGGAGGCGGTCTGCCCGCCCTGCGCGGCGCCCCTCGTCGAGGAAAGGACCCGCAAGCCCATGAGCCCCATCCGGCGGCGCATCGCCGAGCGGCTCCTCCAGGCGCGCCAGAACACGGCCATGCTCACCACCTTCAACGACATCGACATGAGCGCCGTGCTCGCGCTGCGCAAGCGTTACAAGGAGGCCTTCGAGAAGAAGTACGGCGTCCCCCTCGGGCTCATGTCCTTCTTCGTCAAGGCGAGTGTGGAGGCCCTGAAGGCCGTCCCGGAGATCAACGCCTACATCGACGGCGGCGACATCGTCTACCCGCACTACCACCACATCGGGGTCGCCGTGGGCGCGGAGCGGGGGCTCGTCGTCCCCGTGATCCGGCACGCGGACCGCCTGAGCTTCGCCCAGATCGAGCAGGCCGTGCGCGGCTTCGTGGAGCGCATCCGCGAAAACCGCCTCACGCTCGCCGAGCTCGAGGGCGGCACCTTCACGATCACCAACGGCGGGGTGTTCGGCTCGCTGCTGAGCACCCCGATTCTTAACACGCCCCAGAGCGGCATCCTCGGCATGCACCGCATCGACCCGCGTCCCGTGGTCGTCGACGACCAGATCGTCATCCGGCCGATGATGTACGTCGCCCTCTCCTACGACCACCGCATCGTCGACGGACGCGAGGCCGTGACCTTCCTGCGGCACATCAGGGAGTGCATCGAGCACCCCGAGCGGATCCTCATGGAGATCTGACCGATGGCGGAGCCCTACGACCTGGTGGTGATCGGAGGCGGGCCCGGCGGCTACACCGCGGCCGCCCATGCGGCGCGTCTCGGGCTGAAGACGGCGTGCGTCGAGCGGCGGGAACGGCTGGGCGGGGTGTGCCTGAACGAGGGCTGCATCCCGAGCAAGGCGCTCCTCGATTCGAGCGGGCACTTCGCCTTCGCGAAGGGCCGCTTCGCCGAGCACGGCATCCGGCTCTCCGGCGTGGAGCTCGATCTCGGCCGCATGCTGGCGCGCAAGGAAGAGGTCGTCCGCGACCTGACGGCCAACGTGCGCCGCCTGCTCGAGACCAGCCGTGTCGAGATCCTCCACGGCACGGCCCGGCTCGCGGGGCCGCAGCAGGTCGAGGTGGCCTCGGCCGGGGGGGTGCAACGCCTGGAGGCGCGCCACGTGATCCTGGCCACGGGGAGCGAGCCAGCCGCCCTGCCGCACGCGGCCTTCGACGGCGCCTTCATCGTCTCCTCGACCGAGGCGCTTTGCTTCGAGGCCGTCCCGCGCCGCCTCGGCGTGATCGGCGGGGGCTACATCGGCCTCGAGCTCGGCTCGGTCTGGCTGCGGCTGGGCGCCCGGGTGACCGTGATCGAGATGCTCCCCGGCATCGTCCCGGCGATGGACGGCCAGATCGGCCGCCGGCTGCTGCGCGTGCTCAAGAAGCAGGGCTTCGAGTTCCGCCTGGAGACCCGGGTGCTTTCGGCCGCGGTGGACGGGGAGGAGGTGCGCGTCGAGGTCGAAAGCGGGGCGGGCCGCGAGGTGCTCACCTTCGACCGGCTGCTCGTCAGCGTGGGCCGCCGGCCGTTGACCGCCGGGCTCGGCCTGGAGGAGCTCGGTGTCGCCCCCGACCCCCACACCGGCCGCATCCCCGTGGACGAGGGCTGGCGCACGGCGGCGCCGCACCTCTACGCCATCGGCGATCTCGTCGCCGGCCCCATGCTCGCCCACAAGGCCTCGGCCGAAGGGGCGGCCGTCGCCCGGCGGATCGCCGGCCGTTTCGGCGAAGTGAACTACGATGCGATCCCCGGGATCGTCTACACCGCCCCCGAGGCGGCGGGGGTGGGCTTGACCGAGGAAGAGGCGAAGGCCCGCGACATTCCTTGCGTGACCGGGGTCGTTCCCTTCACCGCCAACGGCCGGGCCCGTTGCGCCGGCGAGACCGAGGGGCTGGTCAAGGTGATCGGCCATGCGCGGACCGACCGCCTGCTCGGGGCGCACTTCCTGGGCCCCGGGGCGGCGGAGATGGTCGCCGAGGCGGCGCTGGCGATCGAGATGGCCGCAAGCCTCGAGGACATCGCCCGCACCGTGCACGGCCACCCCACCTATGCCGAGGCCCTCATGGAAGCGGCCCAGGCCGCGCGCCGCGAGTGAGGCGCCGCGGTCCGCCGGCGCCCCGGAACCCCGCAGGAGGGAACCCATGACCCGCGAGACCCCGGAACAGCGCTTGCAGCCCCGGAAGTTCATCGCCGCCCAGGTCGCCGCCATCCGCGAGGCCGTGGGCGAAGACACGGCGATCAACGCCCTCTCCGGCGGGGTCGATTCCTCGGTGGTGACGATGCTCGGCCACCGCGCCCTGGGAAGGCGCCTTCAGACCGTGTTCATCGACAACGGCCTGATGCGCGCGGGCGAACCGCGGCGGGTGGTGGGGCTCTTCCGCCGGCTGGGGGTCCCGGTCAGGCTCGTCGACGCGCGCCGCGAGTTCTTCGCCGCCCTCCGCGGCGTCACCGACCCGGAGGAAAAACGCGAGGCCGTGACCCGCACCTTCTACCGCGACGTCTTCGGCCGCATCGTGCGCGAAAGCGGGGCGCGGGTTCTCCTCCAGGGGACGATCCTCACCGACATCGAGGAGACGGTCGCCGGCATCAAGCGCCAGCACAACGTCTTCAGCCAGCTCGGCATCGACCCGCAGCAGGCCTTCGGCTACCGCATCGTCGAGCCCCTCGTCGCGCTGCGCAAGGACGGGGTGCGCCAGGTGGCCCGCGCCCTCGGGCTGCCCCCGGAAATCCACGGGCGCATCCCCTTCCCGGGCCCGGCGCTCGCCGCCCGGGTGATCGGGGAGGCAACCCCCGCGCGCATCGAGACCGTCCGCCGGGCGACCGCCGTCGTGGAGGAGCTGCTCGCCGGCCGCCGCGCCTTCCAGTATTTCGCCGTCCTGCACGAAGACCGCGTCACGGGGGTGCGCCGCGGACGGCGCGAATTCGGCCAGCAAATCGAGATCCGCTGTTGGGACAGCACGGATGCGCGCACCGCCGTCCCCACGCGGCTGCCCTGGGCGACGCTCGAGGCTCTCGCCGCGGCCCTCCTGCGCCGCGTCCCCGGGGTGGTGAGCGTCACCTACCACCTGGCCCCCAAGCCGCCCTCCACCATCGAGGCGGTATAGGGGGATATCCGCGACCGTCTCTCGGGCCGGGGCCCGGCCCGGCGCGGGTTGCCGAAAGGACCGCCGCATGGGCCGCCGGCGTGCGGCAACCCCGCTCGGCGCGCTTAACTAAAAATTTCCTTCATCAGTTGAATTTATGCCCAACAACTGAGCGTAACGTTCATCTAAATTTTTCGCTTGCCAAAGAAAAAATTCTTTTATAGAAGCTGAATCCTCATTCAGCATCCGGTTTTCTGCGCTTCACCCCAGGCAGGGCCGACCGATGCAGGACGCATCCCGAAGATAGGCTGAGGGCTCAATCCAAACGCAACAGAAGGAGGGAGACGAGATGCGCAAGGCAGGGATCGCAATCGGGGTGTTGTGGCTGGTGGCGGGGCTTTGCGCCACGCCCTATGCCGGGGGAATCATCAACAAGCAGAACTGGAGCGCGGAATACCTCCGCACGTTGAACCGCAACGCGGCGACCGACATGGCGGACGCCGCGGCCTTCAACCCCGCCGGAACGGCCCTGATGAAGGATGGGCTCTACCTCAAGGCCGACGGCATCTACCTCATGAAGGACTACTCAAACGAGCTGCCCTCCTCGCCGGCGATCCTCAACCTGGGGACCCTCGACTCGGAGGAGCCCTCGATCATTCCGGGCCTCTTTGCGGTCTACAAGAAAGACCGCTGGGCGGGGTTCTTCGCGGTCACCATCCCGGGGGGCGGGGGTTACGTGCGCTTCGACGACGGAAACGCACGCACCGCGATGCTGAGCCTCCCCGGCGCCCTCGGCGGGTTGGGGACCTACCTCGGGGGGCCGACCGGCAACCCCACCAACATCGACCAGTTCATCGAGGCCGACAGCTATTACGTCGGCTACAGCCTCGGGGCCTCCTACCGGATCTTCGACACGCTTGCGCTCGGCGGCGGCATCCGCTACGTGGACGCGAGCCAGACCTTCAAGGGCAAGGCCCAAGGCGCGCTGAACAGCGTGAATGTCAAAATCGAGCGCACCGACGAGGCCTTCAATTACTTCCTGGGGCTCAACTGGATGCCCATCCCGGACCTCACCTTCGCCGCCACCTACATGTCGAACACGCCGCTCAATTTCAAATCCGACACCAAGGACAACTCCCCCGGCGCGGCGGTCTCCCGCGGCGTGGGCTGGACGGACGGGACCCACGAGCGCGAGGATCTCCCGGGCTACATTTCCCTGGGGCTCTCGTACTTCATCATCCCGGGGAAGCTGAGGATCGAGCCGAACCTGAACTACTATCTCGAAAAGCAGGCCAAGCTCGAGGGGCGGCGCTTCCAGGACTCGATGCCCGGCAACAGCATGGACTACGGGGTGACCCTGGAATACATCCTGAACCCGCAGTGGCGCTTCAGCGTGGGCTACCTGCGGACCGACATCAAGGGGATGGACTCCCCGGACCTCCTGCCCGAGGCGCCGGAGCTCGATGCGAACACGATCGCGGCGGGCTTCGTCTGGAGCCCGACCGAGCGCCTGAGCCTTTCGCTGGGCGGGTTGAGGGTCTGGTACGAGTCCGAGAAGGTCGACCGCTCCTCCTCCCGCGCGCCCGCGGGGACGACCCTCGACAAGGATGTCTGGGGCCTGGCGGTCGGGCTGCAATACCGCTTCTTCTGATCCCCCGATCCCCGCCCGCAACGTCAGAGGGGGGCGGCGTCCCGCCGCCCCCCTCATCGTTTCCAGCCCTCGATTTCCCGCCCGATGAAGGAGACGATGCCGGCGTGCTCCTTCTTGCCGGCGCCGCAGACCCAAAGCGGCTCCCCGAAGCGGATGTGCACGGTTTTCTCCGGCGCGATGGGCCCGAAATCCTTCACCCGTTTGCCCAGGCCCCAGGCGTCGGTCTTGAGGGCGACGGGGAGTGCCGGCACGCCGCAGCGCGCGGCGAGCTTCACCCCCAGGGTGTTGAACTGGCGCGGGTCGAAGTCGAGAGCCCGGGTCGTCTGCGGGAAGATCACGACCGAAACCCCGGCCGCGAGCCGCCTGCGGCCCTCCTCGAGCACGACCCTCAGATCGTCGCGCGCCTTCTCGCGCCCCACGACGATCGGGTCGCGCGAGCGCATCACGTGGCCGAACCAGGGATAGGTGACGAGGCTTTCCTTGATGACGAAGGTGAGCGGCCGGTAGGGGACGATCAGGCAGGGCAGCACGAAGGTCTCGAGGATGCTCATGTGGTTGGCGATGAAGACCGCGGCCGAGGAAAGCCGCCGCACGTGCTCGAGCCCCTCGATGGCGAAGCGCCCGCCCACGGCCTCGAGGGCGGCCACGGTGGCCCGGCTGCTCTCGACCCAGCAGGCGTCGTCGTAGAGGCCGCGGCGGGCGCGCGCGGAGGCCCGCCGCACGATCTCGATGACGCGCAGGTAGAAGCAGACGGTGGGGAACCTGCGGGCGATCGGCCCGCCCCGCCCCGTCGGGGTGCGGTAGGCGTCCGATTCCGTCAGCGGAGCACCGGGCATGAGGCGTCCCCCGGAGGACAGCCGTCCTGAAGATAGCGGCGGACCGCGGGCAGAAGCTCCCGCGCCGCCTCCGCCGCGGACTTCCCGCCGGTGTCGTAGACCAGGTCGGATGCCCGGCGGTAGAGTTCCTCCGACTGCTCCCAGATCGCCCTCAGCTCCTCCTCCGTCCCGGCGGCGCGCGTGAGGGCCGGGCGCTCCTCGTTTCGCAGGCGCCGGGCGAGCTCCCCGATCGGCGCGGTGAGGAGAATGAAGAACCCCGATCCGCGGAGGACGTCGCGGTTCCAGGCGTAGCGCACGGTCCCCCCGCCCAGGGCGATCAGCGACTTCTCCCGCCGTGCGAGCCGCTTGCACACGTCGTACTCGAGCTCGCGGAACGCGACCCACCCCCGTTCGGCGACAAGCTGGGCGTAGGGGCGGCCGAGAAGGCGGTCCACCTCGGCGTCGAGGTCGAGAAAGGGGACTTCGAGCTCGGAGGCGAGCAGCCGGCCGATCGAGCTCTTGCCCGTCCCCCGCAGGCCGCAGAGGTAGACGTTGCCGGAGGCGCGCGTCATGGCGTTCGCCGCCCGCTAGAGGGCGTCCTTCTCATAGACGTTGCAGATGCAGCAGAGGAAGGTCGCCGGTTCGGTTGCGCTGAGGTTCCGCATGCCGTGCGGCTCCATGCTGGGAACGACGACCGTGTCGCCGGCCTGGGCGACGACCGTCATCGTCGGCCGGTCGGTCTCCGGGTCGAAGCGCAGGCATTCGAAGCGGCCGCTCAGGATGTACATGCTCTGGATGTAGAAATGGTTGTGGATGGGGATTTCGCCCCCGGGCTGGGCCGTGAACAGGCGCAACCCGTATTCGGGGTAGCCCGTTCCGTCGTCCCCGAACCGGGAAAGCCAGCGCACGCTGATCCCCTTCACCGGGTAGGGTTTGCCCTTGTAGGGAAAGCTCGTGATCGGAAGATCCTCCACGTCCTGCCAGCGGACCCGCTCCATCGCCCCTCCCGTTCGCCGCGGGCTCTTTGGCGGCTCCCGCCGCGCCCGCTCCCGGCGGCCCCTCACGCCCCATCTAAAGCGGCCGGCCGCCTCCTGTCAACCGCGTCAATAGCAGCCGAGCAGCTTGAAGAACTCGCTTTTCTCCTCGACCGCCCGCCGCACCCCGGCCATCTCCGGGGCTTCGAGATCGGCTTCGACGTCGATGTAGAAGAGGTAGCGCCAGGGCTCGCCCGGGATCGGCCGCGATTCGAGCTTGATCATGTTGATGCGGTGCTCGGCGAAAACCTGCAGGATGGAAAAGAGCGCCCCGGGCTCGTTCCGCGCCGAGCAGAGCAGCGAGGACTTGGCCGCCTTGCGCGGCTCGATCGGCTCGCGGCCGACGACGACGAAGCGGGTGAAGTTCCGCGGGTTGTCCTCGATGCCGGGGACGAGGATGTGGAGCCCGTAGTGCTCGGCCGCGCTCTGGTTGGCGATCGCGGCGAGCCCGGGATCGGCCGCGTCCCGCACCCGCTCGGCGGCGGCCGCCGTGTCGCTCACCGCCACCTGCTCCCAGTCGAACTGGGAGAGGAACCGGCGGCACTGCTCGAAGCCCTGGGGGTGGGAGAGGACCCTCCGGATGCCGGCGAGCTCGGCCCCGGGCACGGCGAGCAGGTTCTGGGTGATGCGGATGGGGAGCTCGCCCAGGATCCGCAGGTCGTATTCCCGCAGCAGATCGTAGTTTTCGTGGATGCTGCCGGAGAGGGAGTTTTCGAGCGGGATCACGCCGTAGTCGATCCCGCCCTCGCGGATCGCCTCGAAGATCGCCCGGAAGGCGGGAAAGGAGACGGCCTTCACCGCGTCGGCGAAGTACTGCAGGCAGGCCTTGTGGCTGAAACTGCCGGCGCGGCCCATGAACCCCGCGCGCGGTTTCCCGCTCCCTTCCCGGCTGCGGCGGCCGATGGTGCGCACCCGCTCCATGTGGGTGAAGTCCAGGCGCTTGCCGATGACGGGGGCGATCACGTAGAGGTCGCGCATGAGCTGGCGGAACTGCCCCGGGTAGAGGCTCTGGGCGCCGTCGGAGAGCGCCCGCTCGGGGTCGTGGTGCACCTCGACCATGATCCCGTCGGCGCCGGCCGCGACGGCCGCGCGGGCCATGGGGCTCACCTTCTCGCGCATCCCGGTCGCGTGGCTCGGATCGATGACGATGGGCAGATGGGTCAGCTTCTTGATCACCGGGATCGCCGAGAGGTCGAGCGTGTTGCGCGTGTAGGGTTCGAAGGTGCGGATGCCCCGCTCGCAGAGGATCACCTGGCCGTCCCCCTCGGAGAGGATGTATTCGGCCGACATGAGCCACTCCTCGATCGTCCCGGCGAGTCCGCGCTTGAGCAGCACGGGCTTGCCCATGCGGCCGGCGCATTTGAGGAGCTCGAAGTTCTGCATGTTGCGGGCGCCGATCTGGACGACGTCCACGTACTTGAAGATCAGGTCCGCCTGGGAGGGCGAGGTCATCTCGGTGACGACGGGCAGCCCCAGCGTCTCGCGCACCTCGGCCAGGATCTTGAGGCCGTCCTCCTCGAGCCCCTGGAACGAGTAGGGCGAGGTCCGCGGCTTGAAGGCCCCGCCGCGGAAGAGGGTCGCGCCGGCCTGCTTGACCTCGCGGCCGATCGTGAGGGCCTGCTCCAGGCTCTCGACGGCGCAGGGGCCCGCGATCACGCAGAGGTTTTCCCCGCCGACGAGGACGTCGCGCACGCGGACGATCGTGTCCTGGGGGTGCATCTGGCGGCCGACGAGCTTGTAGGGCGTGGTCACGCGGACGACGCGCTGGACCCCCGGCAGCCGCCCGATCTCCTCCTCGCCCGGCCCGGGCTTCCCCAGGATGCCGATCCGCTGGGTCCCCTCGACGGCGGGCAGTTCCCGGCAGTCGCAGCGCAGGGCCTTGAGCCGGCGGATGAGCTGCGCCTTGCCTTCGGGGGTGAGATCCTTTTCCAACTCGAGAATCATGGCACGGGTCTCCTTCTCGAGGGCCGCGGCGGAAGGAAGCGAACAAAAAAAGCTCCGAGAGCGGTCTCGGAGCCCGAATGCGTCGCCTCGCCCCGGACAGACCGCCGCCGGTCCATCCGGGCCTCGAAACGTAGGGGGTTTCGGTTCAGAATCCCGGATGGACGATTCCAAAGCGCCAAAAGCCGAGGAATCGTCCGATCACGAACGCACCTTTTTTCCTTTCCGACACGTTCCGCCTACCACGTCCCCCCGCGGGCTGTCAAGAAGCCCCCTCCTTTACAACCCGGCACCGCTCATTACCTTGATCCCGAAGAAGCCACTCCACCCCAAGGAGCGTTCATCCATGTCGACCCCCAAAGCCTTTCGCATGGCCCCGGAAACCGAGGAGCGCTCGCGGGAGAACGAGTCCCTCACGCTGCCCGCGGAGCTTCCCATCCTGCCGCTGCGCAACACGGTCGCCTTCCCCTTCACGATTCTTCCGCTCTCGATCGGGATCCCGCGCTCGGTGCGCCTGATCGAGGAGGCCCGCCAGGGGGAGCGGCTGATCGGGCTGGTGGCCATGAAGGACCCCCAGATCGAGGAGCCCATGCCGGGCCAGGTGCACGAGGTGGGGACGATCGCGCGCATCGAGCGCGTCGTCCAGACCGCCGAGGGCCATTTCAGCGTGATCGTCCAGTGTCTCGAGCGCTTCCGCATCGCCTACTGGACGGCCGATCAGCCCTACCTCAAGGCGCGCGTCGACCTCGCCGCCGACCGGCTCGAGGAGGACCTCGAGACCGACGCCCTGCAGCGCAGCCTGGTCGATCTCGCGCGCGAGGTGGTCGCCCTTTCGCCGAACTACCCGAAGGAGGCCGCCGATTTCCTCGCCCAGGTGAAGAACCCGCGCTACCTCGCCTACCTGGTCGCCAACTACGCCGGGCTTCCGATGGAGAAGGCCCAGGAGGTGCTGGCCGCCGACGAGCTCAAGCAGAAGCTCCGGCTGCTCATCGCCCACCTCGCCCGCGAAAAGGAGGTGCTCTCGCTGGGGCAGAAGATCCAGAGCGACGCCCGCGAGGAGATGGAAAAGGCCCAGCGCGACTATTTCCTGCGCCAGCAGCTCAAGGCGATCCAAAAGGAGCTCGGCGAGACCGACGACTCCCGCTCCGAGGCCGACGAGTACGCCGAAAAGATCGCCGCGGCCGGCTTGCCCGAGGAGGCGCGCAAGGAGGCCGAGCGCGAGCTCAAGCGGCTGCGGGGGATGTCGCCCCATTCCCCCGAGTCCTCGATGATCCGCACCTACCTCGACTGGATCCTCGAGCTGCCCTGGAAGAAGCTGAGCGAGGACCGCACCGACATCGGCCATGCCCGGCGCGTCCTCGACGAGGACCACTACGGGCTGCAGGAGATCAAGGAACGCATCCTCGAGGCCCTCGCCGTGCGCAAGCTTCGCGCCGAGCGGGGCGCGGGGGCGGAGGGGGCGCCCGGCGGCGAGGCGGAGCCCGGGGGGGCGATTCTCTGCTTCGTCGGCCCGCCGGGGGTCGGCAAGACGAGCCTCGGCAAGAGCATTGCCCGCGCCCTGGGGCGGAGTTTCACGCGCATGAGCCTGGGCGGGGTGCGGGACGAGGCCGAGATCCGCGGGCACCGCCGCACCTACATCGGTGCCATGCCCGGCCGCATTCTCCAGGCCATCCGCCGGGCGGGGACGCGCAACCCCGTCTTCATGCTCGACGAGGTGGACAAGATCGGCCAGGACTGGCGGGGCGACCCCGCCAGCGCGCTGCTCGAGGTCCTCGACCCGGCCCAGAACCGCGCCTTCCGGGATCACTACCTCGACGTCGATTTCGACCTGAGCGAGGTGATCTTCATCACCACCGCGAACCAGCTCGAAACGATCCCCGCGCCGCTGCGCGACCGCATGGAGGTGCTCGCCCTCGACGGCTACACCGAGGCCGAGAAGCTCGAGATCGCCCGCCGGCACCTCATCCCGCGGCAGGTCAAGGCGAACGGCCTGCGGGAAGAGGAGCTCACCTTCACCGACGACGCCGTGCGCAAGATCATCCGCGACTACACGCGCGAGGCCGGCGTGCGCGCCCTCGAGCGCGCCCTCGGCGCCGTCTGCCGCAAGAGCGCCGTGCGCATCGTCGAGCAGCAGTGGAGCCACGTGCTGGTGACCCCCGAGCTCGTCCGCGAGGTGCTGCGCAAGGAAGCCTACGAGGCCGAGCGCTCCGAGCCGATCGAGATCCCCGGGATCGCCACCGGGCTCGCCGTCACCTCCTTCGGCGGCGACATTCTCTTCATCGAGGCCACCCGCATGAAGGGCAAGGGCACCCTCACGCTCACCGGCCACCTGGGCGAGGTGATGCGCGAAAGCGCCCAGATCGCCCACAGCTACGTCCGCTCCAAGGCCGAGGCCCTCGGCGTCGACCCGGCGGTCTTCGAGGCGAGCGACGTCCACCTCCACGTGCCCGCGGGCGCCGTGCCCAAGGACGGGCCCTCGGCGGGGGTCGCCATGGTGCTCGCCATGGCGAGCCTCTTCAGCGGCCGGACGGTGCGCGGCGACGTGGGCATGACCGGCGAGGTGACGCTGCGGGGCCGGGTTCTCCCCGTGGGCGGCATCAAGATGAAGCTGCTCGCCGCCCACCGGGCGGGGCTCGCCACCGTGATTTTGCCGCGCCGCAACGAAAAAGACCTCGAGGACGTGCCCCGCGAGGTGCGCGACGCCCTGCGGCTGGTCCTCGTCGAGCGGATCGAGGAGGCCCTGCCCGTCGCCCTGGGTACGGAAAACCGCCGCCAGCCCGCGCTCCCGCTGGTCGGCTGAAGGCGCGATGGGCAACGCGGCGGCGTGCGGGGAGTGGTTTCTGCCGGAGGGCCGGGGCGGGGTCCGCGCCGCGGCCCTCGTCCTGCACGGGCTGAACCTCGACCCCGGCAGGATGCGCCCGCTGATCGCGCTCGTGAACCGGGCGGGGATCGCCGCGTTCAACCTCGCGCTGTCCGGGCACGGGGGCCGTTTCGACCGCCGGCCGGGCGCCGGGGCCGGCGAAGACCGCCTTGACGCCTTCAAGGCCGCCTCCTACCGGCGCTGGGCCGAAGAGGCGCTAGCCGGCTACCGGGAAGTCTGCCGGCTGGCCGGGAGGGAAGGCTGCGGGGTGGTGTTCCTCGGTTTTTCCTACGGCGCGCTCCTGGGCTGCGACCTCCTCGTCTCCCGCCCCGAGGTCGCCTTCGAGCGCATGCTGCTCCTCGCCCCCGCCCTGCGGCTCAGGCCCTGGGACCGGGCGATCCGGCTGCTCTCCCCCTTTCCGGGGCTCGTCCTCCCGACCCCCGCCCCCCGGGGGTACCCGGCGAACCCCGGCACCCCGGTCGCCGCCTACAACGCCCTCTTCGAAACCCTCGACCATTTCGCAGCCTGCCTCGGCCCGCGGCTGAACGTCCCGACCCTCGTGCTCGTGGACCCGGGCGACGGGCTCGTCTCGGCCGAGGGCCTGGGGCGCCTGATCGAGGAGCAGCGTCTCGACCGCTGGCGGGTTCACCTTCTGCGCGTGAGCCGCCCGGTCCTCGCCGCCGCCTACCGGCACCTGATCCTCGACGAGGAGAGCGCCGGCCGGCGAGCCTGGGAGGAGCTGTCGCGCGCCGTGCTCGCCTTCCTCGGGGGGACGGCCGGAAGCCAAGGCGGCGCGCCATTTTCCTCTCGCCAAAACCCCGATTCGGGGATATAACCCCGTCGTCTTCTTCGCCGTCGAGTCCTTTCCGCTTGTCGAGCCCGTGCCGCAAACTGCCGCCCCCGGCGGCGGGCGGCTGAACCGCAACAGGAAGGAGGGATCGTCATGCTGAGAAGCCTTGCCTCGTTTTTCACCCACGTGATGCGGAACTACCTTCCGGACGCCTATCTCTTCGCCATCCTGCTGACGTTCCTCTCGGCCATCCTCGCCCTCGTCTTCACGGACGCCGGATTCCTGAAGGTCGTCACCACCTGGGGCGACGGGATCTATGGGATCATCGCCTTCGCCATGCAGATGGTGCTGATCCTCATCACCGGGCACGCGCTGGCGCTCACCCCGGCGGTGAACAGCGTGCTGGTCGCCATCGCCGCGATCGGCGGCACGCCCGTGCGCGCGGGGATGATCGTCGCCTTCGTCGGCGGGGTCTGCTCCTGGGTCAACTGGGGCTTCGGGCTGATCGTGAGCGGGCTGCTCGCCCTCGAGATCGCCCGCCGCAACCGCGAGGTCGACTTCCCCTACCTGATCGCCGCCGGCTATTCGGGGTTCGTCGTCTGGCACATGGGCCTATCGGGCTCGATCCCGCTGGTGTGCGCGACGGCCAAGCACGCCCAGAACTTCATCGAGAAGGCGACGGGGGCGGCGGTTCCGGTCTCCCAGAGCATCTTCACCGCCTTCAACCTCGTGCCGCTCATCCTGATGGTGCTCACCATCCCCATCCTCTACGCCTTCATCCACCCCCGGCGCGAGGAGGTGAAGCTCATCCCGCCCGAGAAGCTCAAGGAGGTGGAGAGCGCGACCGTGCGGGTGCCGCGGCCGGAGAACCCGACCATCGCCCAGCGGATCGACCACAGCGTCGTCATCAACCTCATCTTCGGCATCCTGGGGCTGATCTACCTCTACCACCATTTCAGCACCAAGGGCTTCGACCTGAACCTGAACATCGTGATTTTCATCTTCTTCATCTGCGGCGTGCTCCTGCACGGCAAGCCGGTGAACTACATCAACGCCATCTCGATCGCCATCCGCGGCGCGGGCGGGATCGCCCTGCAGTTCCCGCTCTACGGCGGCATCCAGGGCATCATGGTCGGCACCGGGCTCGCCAAGGTGATCGCCGGCTGGTTCGTCGCCGTCTCCTCGGCCGGCACCTTTTACATGCTCCAGTTCTGGGCCGCCGGGATCATCAACCTCTTCGTCCCCTCCGGCGGCGGCCAGTGGGCCGTCCAAGGGCCGATCACGATCGAGGCGGCGAAGGCCATGGGGATCGACATGGTGCGCTCGGCCATGGTCGTCGCCTGGGGCGACCAGTGGACGAACATGATCCAGCCCTTCTGGGCGCTGCCGCTGCTCGGCTTGGCGGGGCTCTCGGCGCGCGACGTCATGGGCTACACGACGATGACCCTGCTGTGGAGCGGGTTGATCATGACCGTCTGCGCCCTGCTCATGGGCTACGGCGTGTTGTGAGGCGAAACGAAGGCGGCTGACTTGACGCCGCGGAGGGATCCGGACTAATTTTCGCAAAGGCCGGAAGGGCTCCGGCCGCAACACGCGTTGAAAGGGTCATGCCAGGCGAACGCCATCCCGACCCGGGTCGGGATGGCGTTGCCATTTTCGGGGCTTCCGGGGGGTGCCGATGGAGACGAGGCTTTTCGTGCTGGCGGGCTATGCGCTCGTGCTGCTGGCGATCGGCGCCATGGCGCGCACGCGTCTCGGCGAGTCGCCCGTTTCCTATTTTCTCGCCGACCGCAGGCTGGGGGGGGCGGTCCTTCTCGCCACCATGGCGGCCACCAATTTCTCCGCCTTCACAGTCTTCGGCGTCTCGGGGGCGGGCTACCGCGACGGCTGGGCGTTTTTCCCGGTCATGGGCTTCGGGACCGGCTTCATGGCGCTCACGTTCTGGGTGATCGGCCGCCGCGCCTGGCGGATCGGCCGGGAGCAGGGGCTGATCACCCCGGCCGAGCTCGTGGGGCACCTCTACGGCAGCCCCGCGCTCTCCGCGCTCTTCAGCCTGGCGATGATCGTCTTCACCCTGCCTTACCTCGCACTCCAGCCGCTGGCGGCCGGCTACGCCCTGGAGGAGCTTTTAGGAATTCCCGCCTTCGCCGGCGCGGCCTGCGTCACCGGCCTCGTGGTCCTCTACACCCTGCGCGGCGGTCTCCGCGCCGTCGCCTGGACCGACGTCTTCCAGGGGGTCCTCCTCTTCGGGCTGCTGCTCGCCGCCGCCGTCGTGGCCGCGCACCACCACGGCGGCTTTGCGGCCGCCAGCGGCGCGGTCTTCGCCCACCGGCCCGAGCTCTTCGGCCGGCCCGGGGCGCAGGGCGTCTATCTTCCGGGCATCTGGTTCAGCTACCTCGCCCTCTGGTTCTTCTGCGACCCGATGTTCCCGCAGCTCTTCCAGCGCTTTTTCGCCGCGCGCGACGAGAAGGCGATCGGCCGCATGATGCTCGCCTATCCCCTCCTGTGCACGGTGCTCTTCGCCGCCCCGGTGGCCGTGGGGGTCCTGGGCCACCTCTCCTTCCCCGGCCTCTCCGGAAAGCAGGCGGACCGGATTCTCCCGATGCTGATGTCGGCGGCGGCGGGCGATCTCTTTGCCGCGCTCGTCGTCACCGCGGGGCTCGCCGCGCTCATGTCCACCCTGGATTCGCAGCTCTTGACCCTGAGCGCGCTCTTCACGCGCGATCTCCTGCCCCGCCTTCTGCCGGGGACCCGCTCGAACGCCCTCGCGGGCCGCCTCTTCGTCGTCGCCCTGGGCCTTGCCGGCCTGAGCCTCTCCTACCGGCCGCCGGCGACCATCCTCGAGATCGCGACCGCCTCCTTCACGGGGCTGGCCGTCCTCTTCCCCACGGTCGTGTTCGGCCTCTATCTCCAGCGGCCGCCCGCTGCCGCGGCCGTCGCCTCCATCCTGGCCGGGGAGGCGGCGCTCGTCCTCTTCCAGACGGGGCGGATCGACCCCGGCCCCTTCCTCCCCGTCGTCGGGGTGATGGCCGCCGCCTTCGGGGCCTACGGCGCCGTGTGGGCGGCGGGGCGGCTTCGACGGCGCGAGAGCCTCTGGGGGATCCCGGGCTGGGTGCGGAACCCCTGGGTCGCCGTGCAGGCGGCGATCTTCGTCCTCGCCCACGACCTCTGGGCCTGGGGGGTCGAGGGACCGCTGGTCGCCGGGGTTCCGGCTTGGGCGGGCCATTTTGTGGCCCTTTCGCTCGCCCAGACCGCGGCCATGGCCGCCATGCTGCGCCGCAAGGAGGCGCAGGCCGACCCCCCGCAGGCGGCGGCCGCGCCGCTTCAGGCGATGAGCCCCGCCCGGCGCAGGATCGCCGCGATCGCCGCCCGCTCCTCGGGGCCCGAAGGCAAGAGCGGCGGCCGCGGGTCCCCGCCGAAATAGCCCCGCAGGTCGAGTGCCGCCTTCAGGCCGGGTACGCCGTAGGTGGCCGTGACCGCCGTGTTCACGGGCAGCATCCGCAGCTGGAGGCGGCGCGCCGCCTCCCAGTCGCCCCCGGCGACGTGCCGGGCGATGGTGACGCATTCCTCCGGGGCGACGTTGGCGAGCGCGAGCACGCCACCCGCCGCCCCGAGGCTCAAGGCGCCGAAGAGCGCTCCCGCCGTCCCCACCAGCACGGCGAAGTGCTCACGGTCGACCCGGGCGATGAGCTCGCCCAGGGTCGCCACGTTGCCGTTGCTGTCCTTGATGCCGATGATGCGCGGGTGTTCGGCCAGCCGGGCCGCGAGCCGCACGCTGACCGCGAGGTGGGTGAACTTGGTCACGTTGTAGACGAGGATGGGGATGTCGCTGGCGTCGGCGACCGCCGTGAAGTGGCGGTAGAGCGCCTCCTCGGTCATCTGCGGCCCGTAGTAGAAGGGGGTCACCACCAGGGCGGCGTGGGCCCCGAGCCGGGCGCAGGCGTTGGTCAGCCGGATCGTCTGCGCCGTGGACTCGCAGCCCGTCCCGGCGATGACCGCCATGCCGGGGGCGGCGGCTTCCACGACGGTCCGCACCACGGCGAGCTTTTCCTCCTCCTCGAGGAAGACCGACTCGCCGTTTGAGCCGAAGGTGACGTAGCCCCGCAGCCCGGTCCCGTTCCAGCGCGCGATGTTCTCCGCGAGCCGCTCGAGGGCGAATTTCCCGTGTTCGAAGGGCGTGGGGACGGGGGGGAAGATCCCCTGCAGGTCGGCGGCCTTCATGACGCCCCCCCCGGCCGCCCTTCCGCGCCCCCGGCCGCGACGGGGTTTCTCAGGCAGCCGACGCCCTCGATTTCGACCTCCACGACGTCCCCCGGCCGGATCGCCCCCGTGGTGCCCGGGGTTCCGGTGTAGATCACATCCCCCGGCAGGAGGGTGACCGCGCGGCTGGCGTGGCTGACGATTTCCGCCGGGTCGAAGATGAGATCGCTCAGAACCTGGGACTGCTGCACCGTCCCGTTGATCCGCGTTTCGAGGCGGCTTTTGCGCCAGTCGAGGCCGATGGCGATCGCGGGCCCGAGCGGGGCGAAGGTGTCCGCGCCCTTGGCGCGCCACCACTGGAGATCGTTGCGCTGCCAGTCGCGCTCGCTCACGTCGTTGCCGCAGGTGTAGCCGAAGATGCACGCCTCGGCCTCCTCGCGGCTCACCCGATGCGCCCGGCGTCCGATGACCAGGACGAGCTCCCCTTCGCTGTGGACCGTCTTCGCCTCCGGCGGGATGCGGATCGCCGCCCCGGGGTCGAGGAGCGCCGAAACCGGCTTCCAGAAGAGTTCGGGCTTTTCGGGAAGCGGCCGGTTGCCGAGGTGGCTGCGGAAATTCAGCCCCACGGCGAGAATCTTCGAGGGGACGCAGGGGCAAAGGAGCTCGACTTCCTCCAGCCGGAA
>Ga0073932_1001396_pt1 | contig 45817 bp, 39 predicted proteins | sample DewCreD2012metaG_FD_76967 | JGI IMG/M metagenome (GOLD analysis project Ga0073932, IMG submission 76967) | Hot spring sediment bacterial and archeal communities from British Columbia, Canada, to study Microbial Dark Matter (Phase II) - Dewar... ...
CGCTACCTTCGATGCTGCTACGGGGCAGCGTTCGGCGCCGCAACTCATCTCCGCCGGTCCTGATACGCTCAAGGTGGATTCGGCGGCGATGTGCGCCTACCGGGACGGGACGGTGTTCGCCGTCTGGGCGGAGCGCAAAGGAGCCTGGCCGGGAGTCAGCCAGCTTCTGTTCAGCACCAACTACTCGCCGGGTGCTCCGGCGGATGTGTCCTCTTTCCGGGCGGAGGCATCGGACTGCACCAACCGTCTTTACTGGACGAATCCCGCGAGCCCGAACTTCAGCGGGACCCTCATCTGCTTCCGCACCGACCGTCCTCCTGAGTTTCCAGGGGACGGCGTTGTCTTAGTGGATCGCCTCTCCACACCGGGCGCGCAGGACAGCTACGTCCATGCGGGGCTGACAAACGGAGTTCCGTGTTATTACGCCTGCTTCACGTATGACGCGGCAAGGCACTATTCGGCGGGCGTGCACACTCAGGCCACCCCGCATCTCCTGACGGCCGGGGAGGTCCGCCTCCGGCCGGACGGCGCCGTTGTGGATCTGTCCGGAAAGGTCGTATCGGCGTCTTTCCCGTCGAGCGGGTGCTTCTATCTCCAGGAGCCGGACCGCTCTTCGGGTCTGCGGGTACTCACGGGCGCCGCCGCTTCCGTATTGCCGGGTGACATTGTGAGTGTCTCAGGGGTAATGGGGACGCGTGTGCTTTCCGGCCGCCCTTCGGAGCGCCAGCTTACTGCCCAGAGCCTCGCCATTACCGGGCGGGGGGCTCCTCCGGTGCCCCTGACGATGCGGGGCATCGCTTTGGGAGGAGAGGGAGTGGATCCCTACGTGCCGGGGGTGCTCGGTGGATTCGGCCTGAATAACATAGGTCTGCTCGTCCGGATGGCCGGCCGCGTGACGGCCGTCTCTGGAGCCGTTTTTTATGTGGATGATGGGAGCGGCGTGGTGGATCCGTCCGGCAACCGGGGCGTTCTGGTTCTCGCTCCCGTGTCCCCTGCGCCCGTAGCGCCAGGGACGCTGGTGGCTGTCAGCGGCATCGTGGAAGGCAGTGTCCCTGCGGGTCAGGTCACCAATCGCCGGTTGATCCGCCTGCGGACGGCTGACGACATTGCCCTGTTCTGAAGACAGGTCAGTCGAAGTCGGCGGGCAGAGACGGGTTGCGGTAATGCTCCAGCATGCGGAGCACCTGGGACTGGGTGGTCCGGTTGATGGAAAGAGGTGGCAGGTCAAGCGGGTCGAAGAAACCCACTTCCTCAATCTCACGATCCGGCGACGGGCTGCCGCCGACGATCTCACACAGGAAGAACACCTTATAGATTCGCCAAGGGCAGCGGGGATGACCCTGAGCGTCGCGGTCCAGAATGGCAGCCAACTTCAGGATGCGTCCCTCGAATCCAGACTCCTCCCGTAGCTCCTTCAGAGCCGCCTGAGAAGGGGTTTCCCAGACATCGGCCCAGCCTCCCGGCAGGGTCCAGAGCCCGTCGGCCTTCTCCCGCACTAGCAGCACCTTCCCCTCTCGGAAGGCGGCCGCACGGACGTCTACCTTTGGGGTGGCATAGCCCTCTTCCGATACGAAGAGATCGCGCACCCTTTCCGGGGTCTCCCCCGAACAGCCGGCCATAAAATCCGCGCAGAGCTCGCGGATCTGCTCGTAGCGGTCTCGGTCGTAGGGATCCTTCACATAGGTCAGGCCGCTCTGTGCGATGGCCTGCACTCGAATGACCCACTCCAGCCAGTCCGGCGTCCCCATCAGTGGTCTCCCCTGGCGTCACCAACGGCTGCCGAAGCTGCCAGTTCCCGCACGGACTCCACAAAGCGTTCGAACTCGCCACGATCGCGGAAGGCCCGGGCCGGGACCACGTGGGCGGCGACAGCGTTCAGGTAGATGAAAAGATGATCCATCGAGCGCGCGATCCGCTCAACGGACTCCCAGCGGGTCTGGGTCCGCGTGCCGGGGCCCTCGTCGGTCACCCCTTCGCTTGAGACGGTCATTACGTGGCGTCCCAACAGAGCCCTGTTCTGGCCCTCGCCATACATTCTCTGAACGCTGCGGCGGATCTGCCGTGCTAGAAACAGAGGGGCCGTCAGGATCCACATCGCCGAAACGGCTGCCAGGGCGACGGCGAAGGAGTGATTCGTATCGCCACCCACAAACGCCTCGAAGCCCAGCGCAAGCCCCATCCAGATGGCGGGCGGCAGGAACATATGCCTCAGCCTGGCCCGGCGGCCGGCCGGCGAACGCCGGAAGTGATACTCATTGAAGGCCAGAGCGTCTTCCAACGTGAAGTCATACTCCACGCGGAGGGGAGATCGCCTCCCCTCCGCGTTATTCCGGGTCTTTCCTTTTGCGGATGCAGCCACTTTGCGCGGATCAGGCCCACGCGCACTTCAGGCGGTCCACCGTCCCCTGCAGCTCCGGGAGCCAGCCTTCATGCGCCTCGAACATATCGTTTACCAGCGCCCAGATCTCGTCCAGCGTCAGCTCGGATGACGTGTGCGGATCCATCATGGCGGCATGGAACACGTGATCCTTGTTTCCGGTCAGCAGCGCCTCCACAGTCAGGATCTGCACGTTCACGTTGGTCTGGATGATCGCGGCGAGCTGAGGCGGCAGAGCGCCCACGCGAACAGGCTGGATGCCGTTACGGTCTATCAGGCAGGGCACCTCCACGGCGCACTCCGCCGGCAGATTGTCAATCAACCCGTCGTTCAGAACGTTCCCGTAGATGACGCGGGGCGTGCCGGTCTCCATACTATGGATGATGAGTGACCCGTACTCGAGACTGCGCCCGACCTTAATCTCCTGGTCTCCCATCATCTCCGCGCGCATCTTCTCCCAGCCTTCGTTCTGAGCGATGCAGCGGCGGATGTATTCGTCTATCGGCACATTGAAGCGCTCGATAAGCTCAGGGTGAGACTTCTTGATGAAATAGGGTACGTATTCGGCAAAGTGCTCGCTGGACTCCGTGACGAAGTAGCCCAGGCGTTTCAGCATCTCATAGCGCACGCGGTTCCAGTCCGGCACCCGGCCTTCGTCGTAGACCTTATGAATCAGCGGATAGAGGTCTTCACCATTCCGCTCGAATCGCAAGAAGAAGGCCATATGGTTGATGCCGGCGCACAGATAGTTGACCTCCTCGTAGGGCACGCCGATGTCCCCGCACAGCATCATCGCCGTTCCCTGCACGCTGTGGCACAGCCCCACGATGGGAATATCCGTGGCCCTTGCCCAGGCGGCGGTGTTCATAGCCATCGGGTTCACGTAGTTCAGGAAGGTGACGTCCGGACACACGTCCAGCATATCCGAGGCCATATCCCACATCACGGGGATGGTGCGGAGTGCGCGGAAGATCCCTCCGATGCCCAGGGTGTCGGCGATGGTCTGTTGCAGACCATACTTCTTCGGAACCTCGAAGTCGGTCACGGTACAGGGCTTGTAGCCGCCGATCTGCACCATGTTGATGGCGTAATCCGATTCCTCCAGCGCCTGACGGCGGTCCAGCGACGCCGAGATCTTCGGGTGGGCGCCCAGCGCTGCGGCCACTTTGTTGGCCATGACCTCTGCCACGCGAAGGCGCTCCTCGTCAATGTCGTGCAGGGAGATCTCCGAGTCCCTGAGTTCCTCGAACGAAAGAATGTCCTGCAGCAGGGCACGGGCGAAGATGACGCTGCCCGCGCCGATGAGTGTTATCTTTGGCACTGTGTCTCCGGCCCTCACTTCGAGATGCTTTTGCGGGCGCCCCGGCAGGAAGGCTCGCGGCGTCCACCGCGCTATCTTACAACACGGAGCAAGCCTTCTGCCTCCCACGCGCTCGCAGGAAAACAGGCCGCCCCTCTGAAGGGGGCGGCCCGGCTGTTTTGCACTTCAGTGCGGGACGGTTTTGGATTGTTAGCGTTTACTTGACTACGAACGGGAGCAGCGCCACGTGACGCGCGCGCTTGATGGCGCGAGCCATCATCCTCTGATGCTTGGCGCAGTTGCCCGAGGTGTGCCGCGGCACAATCTTGCCGCGCTCCGTCAGGAAGCGGCGCAGCCGCGAGACGTTTTTGTAGTCAATGATCTCGATTGCGTCCACGCAGAAGGAGCAGACCTTCCTGCGCCCCCTGCGATACCGTCCGGATCTCTTCGTCGAAGCCATATCTTCAGTCTTTCTCCAGAATCTTTACCACGCCCGCCTGCGTACCGTCAGGAAGCTCATTCATCCACGAACGGATCGTCGTAAGCGTCCGGCACGTCTGCGGGTATGTCGTCGAAGCTGTCTTCCGCCGCGGGAGTCGCCACGGGTTCTCCGGCTTCCGCAGTCCGCGGCCTGTCCAGCGGCCGCACGTTGTCGGCCACCACCTCGGCGCTGCGGCGCTTCACGCCGTCCTGCCCAACCCAGTCGCGGATCTGAAGGCGTCCCTCGATGGCCACCAGGCGTCCCTTGGTCAGGTAGTTCGCGGCAAACTCCGCCGACTGCCGCCAGCAGACGATGTCAATGAAATCCGTCTGGCGTTCGGCGTCACGACCGCTGCGAGGCCTGTCCACAGCCAGGCCGAAGCCGGCCACCGGCGTCCCCTGAGGGGTGTAACGCAGCTCGGGATCGCGCGTCAGACGTCCGATGAGAATGATCCTGTTCAGCAAGGGTGGGCTCTCCTCCCGTAAGAATCAGCGGAAAATGCGGCGACCCGCCTAGGCCTGCTCCTCTTCGGCCACTTCAGTGGCAGGTTCCGCCGCCGCAGGCTCGGGAGCCGTCTCTTCCGCTGGCTCTCCGGCCTCGGCCGTTGCCTCACCTTCTTCACCGGCAGCCTCGTCAGCCGCAAGCTCAGCGGACTCATCGCCCTCCGCAACGCCTTCCTCTGCTTCTTCAACAGCCTCCGGCCGCGGACCGCGTCCTCTGCGGGCGTCATAATCGTCCAGCGTGGGCTCCGGCAGCTGCTCAGGGATCTCGTTCGTGGCCGCCGGGTCCAGTTCGTCCGCGCGGACGATCAGATGACGTAGAGCGTGTTCGGAAAACCGCAGAGCCTGGTCCAGCTCGCCCGTGGCTCTGGAGTCGCCGTTCAGCCTCATCTGGATGTAGATCCCCTCTTTGCAGTGGGCGATCTCGTAAGCCAGCCTGCGCTTACCCCACGGGTTCACGGAGAGCACTTCGCCGCCGTTGTCGCGCACGACCTGGCAGAAGCGCTCGGACAGGGTAGTGACGTCCTCTTCGGACAGTCCGGGGTGCAGAATGTACAGACACTCGTACTCTCGCAAATGGCTACCTCCCATGGATCGTGTAGTATTCTCACAAGAGCCCGCGGCCGCGAGTGAAGCCCCGGGCGGGAAGTGAAGGCGGCCCTGCGTCTGCAGAAGGCCGCGTCCAACAAACGCCCATTATATCGGCCTCCGTCGGGGGCCGCAATAGCCTTGGCGTGGAGGGCAAAAGGGGTTGGGGGCGCTTCACCGGCGCAAGTGAAACGCCCCCGGGCGGCTAGCGAGTAGCAAGTCGTCTCGCACGGGCCCCTCCTCAGGAGGGACCGGAGTGAAGAGGCTATCAGTGGTCGCGTCTACGCTAGGTATTGTAGAGGCCCGCAGTTGCCTGCCCGTTTCCAGCCGGTGAAATTTCCGTTATCCTGTGCTGGCAGTTTCCCGGTAAGTTGTCCGGGGCTCCAGATGCGGGGACTTTACCGATGAAGGACATAGCTCTCACCAATCCGCAGGATCAGTGTATGGATCCCGACCGTCTGAGGGTAATCTCTGACGTGCTGGAAGAGGAGCGTCAGGCCGGAGCCTTCCCGGGGGCGGTATGCGCTGTGTCCCGCGGCGGCAAGGTGGTTTTTCTTAGCTGTTGCGGCGCACTGTCGCCGTCCCGGAACCGCCCGGTGACACCGGATACCATCTTCGATATGGCCTCGGTGACCAAACCGATGACCGCCGCCCTGCTGGCTCTCAGGTTGGTGGAGCAGGGACGGATGAGCTTGCTTCAGGAGGTCTCGGAGTTTTTCCCGGAAAGAACGCTGCCCCATCTGAGCGGCGTCACTCTGCGGCATCTCATCACGCATACATCCGGTCTGCCGGCCTGGGTGGACCTGTACACGGGAACATCCACACGGGAAGAGGCGCTTGAGCGCCTGCTCTCGTTGCCACTTGCCGCCGCGCCTGGCGCCCGTTACGAATACAGTTGCCTGGGGTATATCCTGCTGGGCCTGGTCTGTGAGCGGGTAGGTGGCGGCTCCCTGCAGGAGATCCTGCGGCGCGACGTCTGGGAACCTCTGGGAATGGCGGACACGGGCTACTGTCCCGCCCCGGAGGTTGCAGAGCGCATTGCTTCCACGGCCAACTGTCCGGCCCGGCCCCGCGAGCTTGTCGGAGAGGTGCACGACGGGAATGCCTGGAGGCTTGGCGGGATAAGCGGGAATGCGGGTCTTTTTTCGACAGCGCCCGACGTGCTCCGGTTCTGTCACGTGTTGATGGGGTGGGAAGACGGGCCACGCCCGCTCGGCCGCCTGGCCTTGCGCCGTTACACCACCAGCCAGATCTCCCCGGATCTGGGCGGCCAGTCGTTCGGATGGTTCTGCCAGGGGAACCAGATGCTGCCTTCCGGGGATCTGCTCCCTGCGGATCTTTTCGGACACACGGGCTTCACGGGCACGATGGTGCTGATGTCTCCTTCGGAGGAGCTGTGCATCGTGCTGCTGACCAATCGTGTTTGCACGGACCACGAAGCGTCAAAGATCCGTCGCACACGTCGTCGCGTGACCAATCTCGTTGCAGCTGCCTTGAGATAATCCTTGAGAGGCCTCTTCAACACTGTGAATCCTCTGACAGCCTTCCGAACATAAGTGTGAAATCCTTGGCCTCTTGACTTTTGACCTTGTACTTTTTATGATTGAGATGAATGTCGGGGGAATCCCGGGGGATTCCGTTGTGGGCGCGTACCTCGATCAGGGATGCGCCAGAAGGGGAGGGTAGACGCACTCCGCATGACCAAGCAACGCATTCTGGTTGTGGACGACGACGAGGGAGTCCGCAGCCTGCTCTCGGAATACTTCACCAACGCCGGGTTCGAGGTGTCGTGCGTCGAGGACGGATCGTCCAGCCTGGTTGCCGTTCAGGAGTTCCATCCGGACCTGGTCGTGCTGGACATCATGCTGCCGGAGATGGACGGGCTCACTGTCCTGCGGGAGCTCCGGCGCGCCGGTAGCATCCCGGTGATCGCCCTGACCGCACGGGGGGATGAAGTGGACCGCATTCTGGGACTGGAGATGGGCGCTGACGACTATGTCGTCAAACCCTTCAGTCCGCGGGAGCTTCTGGCGCGCGTGCGGGCGGTTCTGCGGCGGGCTGCTCTTTCGCCGGCCTCGGAAGAAGCTCAGGTGCTCACCCTGCCCGGCATGACCGTCAGCCGGGTGAGCCGTGAGGTGCGGATGGGCGATATCACCGTGGACCTCACGCCGAAGGAGTTCGACCTGCTGTGGCATTTTGCGAAGCATCGCAACCGGGTATTTACGCGGGAGCAGCTCCTCGAACAGGTGTGGGCTTATCAGGAGTTCTACGGTGACGAGCGCACTGTGGATCAGCACGTCAAGAGGCTCCGCCGCAAGATCCAGGTGGATGGCAGCCCCTGCCGTATCACCACGATCTGGGGAGTGGGGTATAAGTTCGAGATCCGGGACCACGGGGTTCCGGTGTAATCTCTTCGCCCGCGGGACCGGCAGATGAGCTCCGGCGTGTCCTCCGGCGCCTCTGCACGGGGCGAACCTCCTCGCCATTGCTGTTCCGGAAACGAAGGCTGCGGAACGGAGCCGGGGTTTGTGGTCGCCGGCCCCGACCTCAGGGTTTGGACCCTGGATGATCGGGCCAGAGAGCTGCTGGGTATTTCCCCTGAAGCCGCTCCATCTTGCGCGCTGGACCCGTCGCGGCCTGCCACTTCGGACCTGCGCGACCTGGTGCGTCGGTGCCTGCGGCACGAGCTGGAAGCCCGGCGCATCCTTGCGTCCCGGCCGGAAGGTCCGCGCGTTGCGGCCCGGGTCTGCCATTTGCCGCTTCCGGATGGTTCGACCGGCGTTGTGGCGCTCCTCTGCGACGAATCCGGACGGGAGAAACTGCAGAAGGAATGCCTGGCAATGCTCGCCCGCGTGGCGCATGATCTGCGGTCGCCTCTGACGGTCATTCAGGGATTCATTGAAGCGATTCTGGAACAGAAGACGACGGCGTCAGAAAGACGCAGGTTTCTGTCGCTTGCGCTGGACCAGACCCGTCTGATGGGACGGATGCTGACCGGGCTCGGGGAGTCGCTGGAGATCCTCTCCGGGCACTCCGAAGCGGGTTGTGAGCGGGTGGATGTTTCACGCTGTATCCGTGAGACGCTGGAGGCGTACTCACCCGGTCTTTCGCAACGGAATATCCGCGTGGAGCTTGCCATTCCGGAAGGCCTGCCCGATGTGCGAGGGGACGAGGTGGCCATTAAGAGGGTGCTTGCCAATCTGCTGGACAATGCGGCCCGGCACGCCGGAGATGGTGGCCTGATCCGGGTGGAGTGCGAGAAGCGGCCCGGCTCCATTGCTGTGTGCGTTGCCGATTCCGGACCGGGCATCCCGCCGGGAGTCATCGAGCGCATCTGGGATCCTTTCGTCTCGCTGCAGGAGACTTCGGCCCGCCTCCGCCGCGGTGGAACAGGCCTGGGCCTTGCTTCAGTAAGGAGCCTTGTGGAGGCGATGGGGGGAGAAACCTGGGTTGTCAGCGAGCAGGGCCGCGGAGCGCAATTCTGGTTCACGCTTCCACGATGGGTGGAGACAGGCGGCAGTTGACAGTAGAGGGGCTCGGTCTCTAAGATTCAGCGGCGGGTCACAGGGTGGGCCCGCGCTTGCCGTATTATTCACGGGCGAGGAGTGACTGGCTTGGACGTTGCAGTAATCACAGACGAGATCTCCCAGGACCTGAGCGAGGCCATCGCGGTGATGCGACGGTGTGAGGTTGACCAGGCGGAGATCCGGGCGGTCGGCGGGGTCAACGTCACCGATATGGATGATGCTGGCGTCGAAGAGGTGGCGTCTCTTCTGCGTCGGGAGAAAATCCAGGTTTGCGGGCTGGCATCGCCGTTCTATAAGTGTGATCTTTTCGAGGATCAGCGCGCCGAGCGTGGCATGACCCATCAGGCGCGGGAGCGGTCGCTCGGGGAACAGATGGATTTTCTAATGCGCTGCTTCGACATTGCGGAGAAGCTGGGCACCAACCGGATCCGGGTCTTTTCGTTCTGGAGAAAAGGGGATCTGACTCCCGAAATAGAGGACAGGATCGTGGAGATGTTCGCCGAGCCGGTCCAGCGGGCCACAGAGCGCGGCATGGAGCTGTTGCTGGAGAACGAGCACGCCTGTTTCCTGGGGACAGGTGAGGAGACGGCGCGGGTGTTGAAGCGGCTGGACGGCGCGGGAATCGCCGCGGTCTGGGATCCGGGCAATGCCCTGTGTGCCGGCGAGAATCCCTTCCCGGACGGATATATGGCCATCCGGCCCTATATCCGGCACATCCACGTGAAAGATGGCATCCGGGGAGCGGACGGGAAGGTTACGTTCTGCAAGGTCGGCGAAGGGCAGGTGGGATATCAGGAGCACATCCGGCAGCTGAAGCGTGACGGCTACGACGGGCTGTTGTCGCTGGAGACGCATTACGCGCTGGAAGAGGGCGGAAAGGCCGCCGCATCTGAGGAGAGCCTGCGGGCCCTGGCGGCGATGGTGAGGGGAGACTGAATGTCCATAATCAAGATTCGCGAGCAGGCCGTCAAGAAGCTGATGGTGCCCATCGTGGGCGTTCTTCTGGTGGCGTTTCTAGTAAGTGTGTTCGTCGGCTTCGGCTCCAGCAGGATGCACGAGCGGGAGCAGGCCGAAAAGCAGCCGGAGCTGTACGTGGCCTTCAAACTGGACGGCAAGCCGGTATCCACCGAGGAGTATTTCCGCCAGCTGGAACAGACGCGTGAACGCCTGCGGGAGCAGCGTCAGCCGTACGGCGCCACCCAGATGGCCGAACTGAAGGCGCAGCTCATCCCCTCGCTTGTCATGAGGGAGCTGGTTCTGCGGGAGGCGGAGCGCTCGGACATCAAGGTTTCCCGGCGGGAGCTGAACGAGGAGTTCGAAAAGCTCGTGAATGCTCAGCTGGATCAGTACCGCGAGCTGTTCTTCGGCAAGGATGCGGCCAAGAAGACCGACCGGGATCTGGACCGGGAGCTGAAGCAGCGCGTGCAGAAGAGCCTGCGGGATGTGCGGCGGGAGATCGAGAGCGGCATTGACCGCGACGCGCTGCGCGCCGAGCTGATGGTGCGCAAGTTCCAGCAGAGCGTGCAGAGCAAGGTGCAGCTAAGCGACAGCGCCCTGCGCGATCTCTACCGCACTGTCACCGTCCGACATATCCTTATTAGCAGTTCCAAGCGTCCGGAAGCCTCCGCCAGGAAACGGGCGGAGGAGGTGTTGGCGAAGGCAAAGGCGGGTGAGGACTTCGCGAAGCTCGCGCGGGAGTTCTCGGATGACCCGGCCACCGCCGCCGCCGGAGGGCTTCTTCCTCCCATCCAGGGCAGTCAGACCCCGGCCGGTGGTTTCGGAGCGCCGTCGAAGGAAGTTAGGGAAGCGGCTCTGCGGCTCAAGAAGCCCGGCGATATTTCGGAGGTCATCCAGACTCCCCAGGGATTCGAGATCCTGAAAATGGAGTCCAGCAAGCTGGACCTCCCGCCGGATTTCGACAAGAAGAAGGAAGACTACCGCAAAGAGCAGCAGAAGCGCCTCGCAGACGAGACGTGGGGACAGGTTCTGGAGCGCCTCCGCAAGGACGCCAAGATCGAGTTCGTGAACCCGGAGTTCGAGGCTTACTGGTGGCTGGCGCAGTCCTACAATCCGGAGATGGATGCTCGCAAGGCGCTGGAGAAGGCCGCAGCCGCCTTCGACCGGCACATCAAGGCCAATCCGGATTCCTCCGTCGCAGACACCTCGTATGTCCAGCTCGCCCGGATTCTGCATATGCAGGGCAAGACGAAGGAGGCTGCGGCGCTTCTGGAGAAAGGGCTGGAGCGCTTCGAAGACGGGTATGTCCGGCTGGATCTGGCCCGCATGTATGACAGCCTGGGTCAGAAGCAAAAGGCTCTGGAGCACTACCGGATGGCGTCCGAAGTGACGGCGGACTGGATGGTGCATATGCAGCTCCAGCAGGTGTTCGAGAGCCGCTTCCCGGATAAAGCGCTGGCTGAGAAGTCCAAGCAGATCGTGCAGCGTGAGATGGAGCGGCAGCGCGCGATGCAGCCGGCGCCTGCGGCGGAGGAGAAGCAGGGTGGCGGCGAAGCCCCGGGGGGCAAAAAAGGCGGCAGATAACACGCAGGATTCAGGCGGAGGCGGTTCGGCCGCCTCCGCCGTAGGCCTGGCGCCGGGGCTCTACATCGTCGCTACGCCCATCGGCAACCTGCAGGACATCACGCTTCGCGCCCTGGATGTTCTGAGGCAGTGCGATGTCATCGCCTCGGAAGATACCCGCACAACGCTCAAGCTCCTCTCGCGCTTCGATATTCATACACCGCTGGTCTCCTATCATCAGCACAGCGGCGGGGCGCGGGCGCGCGAGCTGGTCGAGCGAGTCCGTGCGGGTGGCGCCGTGGCGCTGGTGAGCGAGGCTGGCACGCCCGGCATCAGCGATCCCGGTCACGAACTGATCCGCGGTTGTATTGCCGAGGGGCTGCCGGTGTTTCCCGTGCCGGGACCTTGCGCGCTGGTGGCGTTTCTCAGCGCTGCGGGCCTGAACACATCGGCCTTCGTCTTCGCGGGCTTTCCTCCCCGGAAGCCGGGAGAGCGCCTCAGATTCTTTCAGGATCTTGCCTCCGAGACGCGTACTGTGGTGTTTTACGAATCTCCCGGCCGGATCAGAGCGACCCTTGAGACCATCGCGGAGGCGCTTCCCGGACGCCGGGTCTGTATCGGCCGTGAGCTCACCAAGCTCCACGAGGAGTTCCTCAGAGGTCCCGTGGAGGAGGTGCTGCACGTGTTCGAGGAGCGGCGTCCCCGGGGAGAATTCGTCGTGGGGCTGGAGGGCGCTCCTGTTGCGGCTGGCGCTTCTCTGGATCTGGAGCAGGAATATCACCTCCTGATGTCGCAGGGGATGGACGACAAAGCGGCGGTCAGCTTGCTGGCGCGGAAGTCCGGCCGCCCCAGACGGGAGATCTATGCCGCCGTGCTCCAGTGGAAGGGGAAGCGGGGAGATGATGCGTAGCCTTGCGTCGCTCGTGTGCGCAGTCGTGCTTATACTTGTCGCCTCAGGGACGGAGACCTTTTCTCAGGAGGTGGACGAACCCGGTCTGACGTGCCGCATCGCGCAGCTGGCTCTCCTGAAGCTCCCGGAGACGGCCCGGGCAAAAATGGCGCCCCATATGCTGAGCGTTCTGGAGCGGCTGCAGTCACGTCCTCCCGTGGCTGTGGATGACCGGGCGGCGCAGATCGAATTGATCTTCCGGCAGGCGTCCGAAGGCAACGTGGGGCCGGAGTTGCTGGCTTCGCTCGCGAGAGCGGTGGTGGGCCTGAGTCTGCCCGCATCCGGTCCTGAGATGGCCGCGCTGCGTTCCCGCATCGCGCTCGTCTCACAGCTGGAGGAGATCCAGATCCTCCAGATCCCCTCGGCCTCCGAGCCCTCGGTGTTTGCCAGGGATCTGAGACGGCAGGGACAAAACGCCAGGGATGAGTGCGCGCGGCTGACCGGTGAGCGGGACAATGCCGCGCTCGATGTGTTCCGCCGCAAATGCGCGAGTTCGGTGGTCGCCAGCGTGGCCGGCGCGTGGGTAAGCCTGCTGGAGAAGCAGAAACCGCTTGCCGGTTCCTCCGTCGCGGCGCAGGCCGCCGGGACCGGTTCTTCGTCTCCGGGCCAGCCCGCCCTTGAGACTCAGCCCTCCGGCAGCGTTCCCCGGCCCGGTCCGCCGCTTGCACAGTATTCCCCACCTCCGCCCGAGCCCGCTCCGCAGGCGCCGGTGCTTCCCGTGCTGTTTGTGGGCAACAAGAACAGCAAGAAGTTTCACCGCCTGGACTGCCGCTTTATGCCGGCCGACGACAACCAGGTGCCTTTCGCCTCGCGGGAGGAGGCGCTGCGGGCAGGCTTCGTGCCCTGCCGGGTCTGCAAACCTTGATCGCCTGTCCGGTGCCGTTCCTTGACGGCCCGGGGCGTTCGTGACATACTCTTTGCGCTCTGCCGCCGGGGCGTCCGGCGGGGCGGCGTGGCCGTCCCGGAGCCTTTCCGGCAGGCATACTGCTCGCCGGGCCCGGCGCGTCCGGCGCGGAACAGGAGCTCTTGTCCCTCCGATGATCGACTTCAAGCTGTCGCGTTTGGTCCGCACTCAGAGTTCCGAGGTGTATCTGATCTGGGACTCCGAGGAGCATCGAATCGGGCAGGTGCATTTGCATTACCTTCCGGATTCCATCCACGTGACTCTGGTGCTGGAGATGGACCTTTCCCGGACCGATGAAGAGGCGCTCCTTGCCGCCATAGATGAGGATATCGCGTCCAGCTATCTTCCCAGCTTCGACCGCGAGGATCTTTTTGTGACCATCTTCCGGGGTGAGGAAGTGTCCTCGTTCAGTTATGCGTCCGGCAGCGGGGACGATGAGGAAGATTTCGACGAGGACGACGATCATCGTCTGTAGCCTCTGAGCGTTCTCCATCGGCCGGCGGCAACCCGCCGGGGCTTTTCCTGCGTATACTTCGCTGGCGCGCCGGGTGAACTGGCGTGGCGCATTTGCGTGGAGGATGCGATCTATGCGGACGGTTTCTGGCTTCTTCCTGAGACGGCTTCTGCCTGCGGCGCTCTGTGTGGCGGTATTTGCCATTCCGGTCCTCGCTCAGGGCGGCGGCGCGGCTCAAGCCGACCGGCTGTTCCGGGAAGCCCAGCGGCTTGCGGAGCAGAAGAAATACGGCGAGGCTCTGGAGAAGTACAAGGCTCTGACTTCGCTGCGCCCGGATGCCGTCGCGGGCTGGTTCAATATGGGCGTGGTGTGCCTGAAGATGGGCAACACCGACGGCGCCCGCTGGGCCTTCCGCAATGTCTACCGCCTGGATCCGAAGAACGAGCCCGCCCTGCGCACCCTTCTGCAGATCGCCGTGGACGACAATGATGCCGACGCGGCGCGGCAGTACGGCAGGGCTCTGTCTGCGATAAAGCCTCGCGATCCAGCTCCCCATATGGCTGCGGGCATTCTGGCGCTGCGAGCCGGTAAGGCAGCCGAGGCCGAGGCGGCCTTTGCGAAGGCAGCGGAGTTTGACCCAAAGAACGCAGGCGCGTGGGTGAATCTGGGACTTGCGCGGATGCGGCAGAAGCAGTTCCGGCCGGCGGCGGCGGCGTTCGAGCGCGCGGTCCAGGCGGAGCCGGGGAATGTGCAGTTCCGTCTGATGGCCGCGGAGGCGCACCGCGAGGGCGGCAATCTCACCGACGCTTCGCGCCTGCTGGAATCGGCTGTGAAGATGGCTCCCGGCGATCCTCAGGCGCGGCTGGCGTACGGGGCGGTTCTGGACCAGCAGAAGCGCTTCAAGGAAGCGGCGGTGCAGTATGAGAAGGCTGCCTCACTGGACCCCCGGAACTTCGCGGCGTGGTTCAATCTGGGGCGCATGCGCTTTGCACAGAACGATTTCGACGGCGCAGAGAAGGCTTTTGCGCAGGCCCGGAAGGTGGAGCCAAAGAGCAGCGCGGCCCTGGTGAATCTTGCCCTGGCGCGCCTGTACCTGGGCAAGGTGGAAGAGGCGGAGCAGCTATACAAAAAGGCAGCCGCCGAAGATCCGTCCAACCCCGCTGTTTACGAGGGTCTGTCGTTTGCCTGCGAGCAGCAGGGCAAAATTGCTGATGCCGCAAAGGCCCTTGAGGACGGCCGCAGGCGGGCCGGGATGAAGGGCGAGACTCTGGAGCGTCTGGCGCGCCTGTATGAGCGCGACGGTAAGACCGATGATGCCATCCGTCTCTGGAAAGAGCGCGCTGCCGAGAACAACACAGCGGCTCCCTGGCGCGAGATCGCCCGGATGGAATCCGCGCGTGGCCGCCACGAGGAGGCCGCCCAGGCCTACGAGAAGGCGGCGGCCTTCCAGAAGGATTCTGCTTCGGACTGGCTGCTGGCGGCGCGCGCCTGGGGGAGCGCAAAAAAGCTGGACAGGGCGGAAGAGGCGGCCAAACGGGCAAGGGAAGCGGATCCCAAGAGCCTGCAGCCGTTCTTCACCATGGCGGGCCTGTATTCCGACGCTGAAGACTACGAGAAAGCCCTTGAGCAGTATGATGCCGCAGCCAGGGTTGATGCAAAGAACCCTCAGGTTTACACCGGCCGCGCCGCCGTCCTGGAGAAGCAGCAGAAGATTGACGAGGCCGTTCAGGAATACCGGCGTGCGGAGGAAGCCGGGGTGGACGACCCGCGTGTCCTGAGCGGTGCCGCGCAGGTGCTGGACCGCGCCAAACGCACCGATGAGGCCATCGCGGAGTACCGCCGCCTTGCAGAGAAGTTCCCCCAGGATGCCTCCGTTCAGATGAGCCTGGGTGACCTCCTAGGGCGCGAGGGGCGCAACGAAGAGGCTGTGGCCGCCTATGAGGAAGCGTACCGCCGGGACTCCAGGATGACGTCCGCTCTGGCGAGGGCTGCAGAAACCCGGATGAAAATGGGCAAGCCGGAGGAGGCGCGAGAGACCTATCTACGCCTGGCTAGAGTGGCTCCGGCCGCTTCCGAAGCTCTGATGAAGCTGAAGGACATCTACTCGGCTGAGGGCAAGGCTGACGAGTACCGGGCGCTGGTCCTGGAGCTCTGCCAGAGCCAGCCGCAGGTTGGACCCCGGCCCTATTTTGCCCTGCTTGAGGCCTATGCGGAAGCCGGGAAGGCCGAGGAAGCGCTTCAACATATCCGCGAGTTCCGCAAGACCGACGACTCTGCTCAGCTGGAGCAGCTTGAGGGACGCGCTCTGAGACTGTCCGGGAAGAATGTCGAGGCGGTGCGGTTCCTCAGCCAGCTTTTCAACCGCAATATGAACGACCCCTACGTCAACAGAGAACTGGGGCTGGCTTACGGCGCGGTGGGCAACAGGGAACGGGCGAGGGCTCATCTGAACCGGGCATCCGGAATGATGCCGTTCGACGCGGAAACGCAGGTCGCCCTGGGCAAGCTTTCTGAGGAGGACGGCCAGAAAGACCAGGCGGTGGATCACTACCGGCGCGCCCTGCAGTTCGACCCGGATAATGCAGAGGCCCGGACGGCGCTGGACCGCCTGCAGCCTCCTGCTGCTGCAGGCACAGAGGCCGGGCAGCCTGCTGCCGGCGGGTCTGATGCGCAGCCTGCCCCGCAGGATGCTCCCGCTCCCGGCCCGCCGTACGCCCTGCCCGGCGAGCATTCAGCGCCGCCGGAACCGCTGCCCGCGCCGGTGGATGCGCTGCCGGCTCCAGCGGAGCAGGGGCAGGAAGAGCAGGCTGCTCCATTGAACCAACCTCCGGCAGAGCAGCCTGCCCCGGCGGTGCCCGCCGGGGAGCAGCCTCAGCCCGAGACCTCCGCCCCGTGAGTGGCGGTTGCGGGACGTAAAGATGCAGGAACCTCCGCACAGCAGCACAGCGACAGTGGAACCAGCCGTGGATACCGTGCTGGAGATGCGCGGCATCAGCAAGAGCTATCCCGGCGTTCAGGCCTTAAGTGGCGTGTCTTTCGATGTCCGCCGGGGCGAGGTGCACGCCCTGGTGGGGGAGAACGGCGCCGGAAAGTCCACGCTGATGAAGATCCTGGCCGGGGCCGAGACGAAAGACACCGGGGAGATCCTTCTTGACGGGGAGCGTGCGGAGATTGATTCCCCCCAGCGGGCGATGGATCTGGGCATCAGCATCATCTATCAGGAGTTCAACCTGGTGCCCTATCTGAGCGCCGCAGAGAACATATTCCTGGGCCGCGAGCCCCGCGCGCGCATCCCGGGGTTTGTGGACTTCCGCACCATGCACGCCGAGGCGCAGAAGCTGATTGATGACCTCGGCGTCCGCCTGGATATCCGGCTGCCCGTCAACCGTCTTTCCGTTGCGCAGCAGCAAATGGTGGAGGTGGCCAAGGCGACCTCCCGCAAAGCCCGCGTCATCGCCATGGATGAACCCTCGGCCACCCTTACCGAGCACGAGCTGGCCCATCTTTTCGATTTGATCCGGCGTCTGAAGGAGCAGGGAGTCGCCATCATCTACATATCGCACCGGCTGGAGGAGATCTTCTCCATCGCGGATCGCGTGACCGTTCTGCGGGATGGTCAGGTGGTTGGGACACGGCCTGTGCAGGAGCTGGATCGGGAATCGGTCATCCGGATGATGGTGGGCCGTGAGATCCGCGACCAGATCCCCAAAGTCGCTGTCCAGCCCGGACCGGTGGTGCTGGAGCTGCGGGGTGTCACCCGCAAAGGGGCTCTTGAGGACATCTCGTTCCAGGTGCGCGCTGGCGAGGTGGTGGGGCTTGCCGGCCTGGTAGGAGCCGGCCGGACGGAGGTAGCTCGCGTCATCTTCGGAGCGGACGAAATGGACTCCGGCGAGGTGCTGCTGGAGGGAAAGCCACTGAAGGTTCGCGGCCCCCGCGACGCCATTGACGCGGGGATCGGGCTGGTCACCGAGGACCGCAAGGCGCAGGGGCTGATTCTGGGCATGACCATCCGGGAGAACATCACACTGGCGAATCTGGACGCTGTGTGCCGGTTGTTCTTCATCCGTCAAGGTGTGGAGCGGGCGGTGGCGGCGAAGTTCGTAGAGGATCTGCGCATCCGCACTCCCGGAGTGGAGCAAAGGGCCCAGAACCTCTCGGGCGGCAATCAGCAGAAAGTCGTCCTGGCGAAGTGGCTGTTCACGGATTCGAAGGTCCTCATCTTCGATGAGCCGACGCGCGGGATAGACGTGGGCTCCAAGGTGGAGATCTATCAGCTTATGAACCGGCTGGCTGCGGAGGGAAAGGCCATTCTGATGATCTCCTCGGAGCTTCCCGAGGTGCTGGGGATGAGCGACCGCATCATCGTGATGCACGAGGGCCGGGTGGCCGGAGAACTTTCGCGCGAGGAAGCGACGCAGGAGAAGATCATGCACCTCGCGACCGGCGGGCAGTGAGAGCCCCGGTGCCAGGCGCCTCCGTTGCATCCGGCAGGGGGATGCGGCGGTGATCGAGGATCTGAAAGAGCTCTGGCGCTACCGCGATCTGGTGCGGTCGCTGGTGCTTCGCGACCTGGCGGTGCGCTACAAGAACAGCGTGCTGGGCTTCTTCTGGTCGCTGGCCAATCCTCTGGTGCAGGTTGCCACCATCACCATCGTCTTCAAGTATGTCCTGAACATCGGCATCCCGAATTACTCGGCGTACGTGCTTTGCGCCTTTCTGCCCTGGATGTTCTTCCAGATGACCCTGTCCGACGCGGGTGAGAGCGTGCTGCGGCACCTGGATCTGCTGAAGAAGGTGTACTTCCCCCGGGAGGCGCTGCCCATCTCGGTGGCGCTTGCGAATCTGGTCCATCTGCTGCTGGCTCTGGGTGTGTTCTTCGTGTACCTGCTGGTTCTCGGGGTGGCGGTGGAGCCTGGCTGGCTGCTTTTGCCGGTGGCTCTGGCGCTGCAGCTGGCTTTGAACCTGGGGCTTGCGTTCTTCGTGTCCGCTCTTTCGGTGTTCTACGAGGACATCCGCTACCTGGTCGGGGTGTCCACGAACCTGTTCTTCTATTTCTGCCCCGTTATTTACCTCAGTGAGCAGATCCTGGTGTCGGAGAAGATCCCCGAGGCGCTCAGGGCTCGGATCTGGGAGGTCTATCACTGGAACCCGATGGCCACCTATCTGGAATGGTATCGCCAGCTTCTGCTCCCCAGGTTTGTTGGAAAAGGCATCGAAGATGTCCCGCTGGCGATGCACCATCTGGCCATCGCCGCGGCGATCTCGCTGGTGACGCTGGTGGCCGGGTACGCCTTTTTCAACAACCGGAAGTGGCTGTTCGCGGAGCGTCCGTGATGGCGGCGGAGGTGGCGGTCAGACTGATAGACGTCCGGAAGCGCTTCCGTCTGGCGCATCATCCGGTCAATACGCTGAAGGGCGCGCTGGCCGGGTTCCTCCGCAGGCGCTACGAAGACCTGTGGGCGCTGAAGGGTATCACCCTGACTGTTGAGAAAGGCGAGACGGTGGCGGTGGTAGGCCGGAACGGCTCAGGTAAGAGCACGTTGCTGGGACTGCTCGGCAGGGTGTATCTGCCCACGTCCGGGGTGGTGGAGGTGCAGGGCCGCGTGGCCGCCCTTCTGGAACTCGGAGCAGGTTTTCATCCCGATCTGACCGGTGAGCAGAATGTTTTGCTGAACGGCGTCATCCTTGGCATGCGCGAGAGGGATGTGAGACAATCCCTGGACAGCATCATCGAATTCGCTGAGCTGGAGCGATTCCGGGATGCGCCGCTTCGCTCTTACTCGGCGGGCATGGTGATGCGGCTGGGGTTTTCGGTGGCTGTCCACACCCGCCCGGATGTACTGCTGGTGGACGAGGTTCTGGCCGTGGGGGACGAGGCGTTCCAGCAGAAATGCCTCCGCAAGATCCGGCAGTTCCAGAATGAGGGGAAGACGATCATCTTTGTCTCGCATGATCTGGAGAGCGTCCGCAGCGTCGCCACGCGGTGTGTGTGGCTACATGAGGGGCTTGTGAACGCGGACGGACCTGTGGAGCCCGTACTTGAGCAGTATCTGCAGGCGATGCGCGCCTGAAGTGCGGTGCGTCTTCGCCCTGTTTCCGCCGGGGAGGTCGAGGTGAGTCTGGATCAGTATCTGCGCATCGTATGTTGTCCGGCCTGTGAGGGTCGGCCCGAGCTTCACGCCGACGGGGACGCGCTGGTATGCCGCGAGTGCGGCACGCGCTATCCCGTGACCGACGGCATTCCGTCTCTCCTGGCGGAAGCCGTTCCGGCCGAGGAGCATCCGGAGCAGTCGCCCGAGGCCGAAGAGCAGTTTGCGCCCCTTCCTCAGCGGGATCTGAGCGTGCTGGTCATCCACGGACCGAACCTGAATCTTCTCGGGACCCGCGAGCCGGAGATCTACGGCTCCACCACGTTGGAGGATATTGACCGAATGCTCCAGGCGGAGGCGCTGGCGCTGGGTTGCTTGCTGCGGTGCGTGCAATCGAATCACGAAGGCGAGATCGTATCCCTGGTGCAATCTGCAAGGGAGGGGTATTCGGCGCTGGTCATCAACCCCGCGGCTTACACTCATACCAGCGTGGCGATACGGGATGCGCTTTCGGCGCTGGACTGCCCCAAGGTGGAGGTGCACCTTTCGAACATCCACGCTCGGGAGGAGTTCCGGCGGGTCTCCATCACCGGCGCCGCGGTGGACGGCATCATCAGCGGATTCGGTGCGGAGAGCTACGTTCTGGGTCTGCGGGCGGCGGTGTCGCTGGCCAGGAAGAGGGCATGAGGCAGGACAGGCTGGCCCGCCTGCGCTCGAAAATGGCGGCCGAGGAACTGGAAGCTTTTGTCGTGCTGGACCTCTTGAACGTCCGGTGGCTGAGCGGTTTCACCGGCTCAAGCGGGGCCTGCGTGGTCACTTCTGGAGAGGAGATTCTTTTCACCGACGGACGCTACCGCATCCAGGCGGGGGAGGAGTGTCCTGGCTGGGAGCTGCGCATCTCCAACGAGCCCCTGGCGGCGCAGATCGGGGGTTTCCTTGCCCGGTGCGGGCCCGTGCGGGCAGGCTTTGAGTCCGACGTGATGACCTGCGAGCAGCTTGAGCAGCTTTCGAAGGCGGCTCCGGAGGCCGTGCTGGATGGTCGCAAGGGGTTTGTCTCGGAGATGCGCGCCGTCAAGGATGCGGAGGAGGTGGAGCGCATCAGGCGGGCGGCCACGGTTACGGATGAGGCGTTCCGCCGGATCCTGCCGCACATTCGTCCCGGCATCACTGAGCGGGATGTAGCTTTGGAGCTGACATATGCCCTGGGGAAATCAGGGGCGGAGCGTGAGTCTTTCCCGGGAATCGTTGCTTCCGGGCCGCGCTCGGCGCTCCCGCACGCCCGGCCGACGGATCGTCGTCTGGGCGAGGGGGAGCCTGTTCTGCTGGACTTCGGAGCTGCAGTGGACGGATATGCTGCGGATATTACGCGGACCCTGTTTATCGGAAAACCAGCCGCGCAGCTCGCCGAGATTTACGAGATTGTTCTAAAGGCTCAGGAGGCGGCGCTGGCGGCCATCCGTCCGGGCGCGAGCGGCGTGGACGTGGATGGCGTGGCGCGGCGGATCATCACAGAGGCGGGTTACGGCGACTGCTTCGGTCACGGTCTGGGCCATATGTTGGGGCTCGACGTTCACGACGGCCCGGCGCTCAGTCCCCGGAGTGCGGTGATCCTTCAGGAAGGGATGGTCGTGACAGTGGAGCCGGGGATCTACATCGAAGGGGTGGGGGGAGTGCGCATCGAGGACGATGTGGTGGTCACAGCGGACGGCTGTGAGATCCTGACCCGCTCCCCGAAAGACCTGCGGATCCTTGAGCCCTGAACGGACTCAGAACGTGATGCGGTGCCGCCGCGCATATACGCCCAGCACCAGCCCGATTGCGGCAAGGGACGAGAGCAGGTTGCTGCGTCCGTAGCTTACAAGCGGCAGAGGGACTCCGGTCACGGGCATGATGCCCATGGTCATCCCGATGTTTACAAAGATATGGAACAGGAACATCGCCGCCACCCCGCCTGCCAGCATCCGGCCCAGCCGCTCCTCCGTTGCGTGCATGGTGGCTACAATGCGAGCCACAAGGATCCAGTAGAGCCCGACAAGCGCTGCGGAACCGGCGAAGCCCAGCTCCTCACCCACCACGGTAAAGATAAAGTCCGTGTGCTGCTCCGGAATGAAGTTCAGCTGGCTCTGGGTGCCCTGCATATACCCTTTTCCCAGCAGTTGCCCGGATCCGATGGCAATGCGCGACTGGCGGATATGATAGCCCGACCCCTGCGGATCGGCCTCCGGGGTGAACAGCGACAGGATCCGCTGTTTTTGATAGTCCCGCAATAGCCCCGTCTGCCAGGCAAGGACGAACAGGGCCAGGCCGGTCAGCCCGAGCAACAGAATGTGCTTCCAGCGCACTCCCGCCGCCAGCGATACGCCCAGCCACACCGCGCACAGCACAAGCATGGTCCCGAGATCTGGCTGCTTGAAGATGAGCGCCATCGGGAGTGCCAGGTGGAGCAGGGACCGCAGCACGGTGCGGAACTCGTGGATTTCGTCATAATGCCGGAGATACAGGACAGCCAGCGTGATGATAAGCGCCACCTTGGCGGGCTCCGACGGCTGGAACCGGACGGGTCCCAGGGCAAGCCAGCGCTGGGCTCCGTGGGATCCGGTGCCGATCACGTCCACCGCCAGCAACATCAACACCGTCCCCCAGTAAAGCCACCGGCTGATGCGGGGGAGAATGTTGTCATCCAGGGCGGCAACGGCGGTCATAAGGAGAAACCCGAAGAGAGCTGCGGCAAGCTGGTCTTCGGCCAGGCGGAGACTGCGCTGTCCGCCTCCGGCGGCGGAGGCGAGCATCAGGATGCCGAAAATGCCGATCGCCAGCACGGTCAGCAGGAGCACCCAGTCTATGTTCTCAAATCTTCTGGAACGTATTGCGTTGACAGCCACTGAAACCGAACCGTCCATCCGGGCGTTTCGCCGCACGCCTGCCAGGCGCGCGCGCCGCCTTGGCGCAATCATTCTAGCCATCATCGCTGGCTTCGTCGCGCGCTCATCGGCGGCGGATGGCCCTGCGTGCTTTGAGAAGCGCCTTCCCAACGGTGTTCATCTGGTGGTGTATGCCGACGCGTCTCTGCCACTGGCCTGCGTGGACGTCTGGGTGCGGGCAGGCTCGGTCTTCGAGAAGCCGGGCGAAGAGGGTGCGGCGCACTTTCTGGAACACATGCTTTTCAAAGGCACTCCCGCCAACCCGCGGGGGCGTCTGGACGAGCGCATCGAGAATCTGGGAGCCACACTGAATGCGTCCACCTCGCGCGACTGGGCGCACTTTCATACGACGGTCGCTCCGCAGCATCTGAGTGTGGCCATTGACCTGCTGGCGGATGCGCTGCAGAATCCGCTGTTCGAAGAGGAGGAGATGGACCGGGAGCGCCGGGTCATTCTCAGCGAGATTGCCGGGCGGCGTTCGGATCCCACCCAGTTTCTGGATGATGAGCTGGGCCCCCGGTTATACGGTTCGCATCCGTATGGCCGCCCCATTTACGCATCCGCCGAAGCGGTCTCACGGATCGGACCGCCGGTGCTGCGGGCCTTCCACAACAGGAACTACGTGGGCGGCGCGATGACGGTCATTGTGGTGGGCGGTGTGCAGCCGCAGCAGACCCTTTCTGTGCTGGAGCGTGCTTTCGCCTCCGTGCCTGAGGGCGCGGTGCCCGACTGGCCGGAGAAGCCTTCCCCGCCGGACAAGCCAGTCGTCGTGGATCTGCCTCGGGCTCCCGACGGAAGCGAGTGGATGATCCTCGGCTTCCTGGGGCCGGGGATGGATGTGCCTGCAGACGTGTGGGCTATGGATGTGCTCATCAGCGTGCTGGTGCGCCAGTCTGCCGGAAAACTCCACGATGCGCTGGTGACGCAGAACAAGACGGCCAAGGCCATTGATGTCAGTTTCCTGACCCAGAAGCTGCCGGCGCGGGTGACCTTCACGCTGGTATCGGAACCCGGCAAGACGGAGGAGAACCGGGCGGAGATCTTGCGGCAGCTGGACGCCGTGGGGCGCGAGGGCGTGACGGAGGCCGAGATGGAAGCGGCGAAGCGGTTTTTGCTGGGCACCTACGCTTTTGAGGTGGAGACTGCAGGCGGTCAGGCAGGCAGTCTGGGGTTCTATGCCGTGCTCAGCAGTATCCGGGACAGTCTGGATTACACCTCGCACATCTCGGCGGTCGCCCGCGAAGATGTCCGGCGAGTGGCTGCCCGTTATCTCAGACCGGACAGGAGCGTGACTGTGAGGATGACGCAGTGATCACCCGGCTGTTGTGCATTCTGATGGCTCTTGCGTTTGCGGGAGCCTGCGCCGCTCAGGCTCCCGCGGCAGATTCCCACGTGACCCGCCTGACCTTCCCGAACGGCCTGCGGCTGCTGGTGAAGCCCGAGCCGGGCCGGGGGCTGGTGGCGCTGACGGTGGTCGTTCGCGCGGGAGCGCTGGAGGAGGGCGAGACTCCCGGTGTGGGTCAGATCCTGGCGCGAGTGCTCCTTACGGGGGCCAGGAATCTCTCCGAGAGGAAGCTGGCGCAGCTTGTGGATGAGGTGGGCGGGAGCTTCTCCGTGACCTGGGATCCCGACTACACGGAGATCTACGTCTCCACCACTGCGGCCCAGCTCAAGCCCGCTCTGGAGCTTTTGGCGGAGACGCTCATCGAACCGAAACTCGACGCGCAGCGCATTCTGGAGGCAAGGAAGCAAGTCGCTCAAGACGCCAGGGAGGCCGCCCGCAATCCCTTCCGGGCCGGCTATGACCGCCTTCTCTCGTTGTTGCATCCCGGCAGACCGTACGGAAGGCCCCTTCTGGCGGAGCCGGACCGTCTGGAGCAGATCACACCGGAGCAGGTGCGCCGTTTCATGAAAGACTGGTTTGTGCCGTCGAACATGGTTCTGGCGGTGGTGGGAGATGTGCGCGTGGAGCAGGTCCGTGATGCGGCCCGGCTCTGGTTCGGGCGATTACAGCCGGCCGCGGCTCCTTCTCGTGAGGCCCCCACCGCGCCCCCGCCGCCCTCCTCGGGCCCTGTGATGGTGGAGATGGATTCCGGCGTCACCTACGTGCTGGCGGGAGCCCCGGCGAGCGGGCTGAACTCGCGCCGTTACGCCACGGACTCCATCGTTGCGGCTGTTCTGGGGGGCGGAAAAGCCTCGCGGATGTTCCAGCAGATCCGGGAGGAACAGGGGCTGGTCTACGAGCTGGGGACGCTCTATCCCCCTCTTCTCTATCAGTCTCACGTGGTGGCCTATGCGCTTTCTCCGGCGTATCTGCCTGCCGGGCCCCGCGATGTGGATCCGTCATTCGAGCAGGTGCTCGCGGCTCTTAAGGCAAGCGTGGACTCGCTGTTGCAGTCACCCATCACGGAGGCGGAGCTGACGCGCGCAAAGAATTATCTGGTGGGCACCTTTGCCCTGAGGCACCAGAGGCTGCAGGAGCGTTCCAAGCATCTGGCCTGGTTCGAAGCGCTCGGGCTGGGCTGGGAGTTCGACCAGAGTTTTCCCGGTCTGGTGCAGTCTGTGACTCTTGCTGAGGTCCGGGAGCGGGCGGCGGAGCTTTTCCGGCGCTCCGCAATGGTGCTTGTCGTTCCGCGGGAGTAGCTTCTGCTCAGGCGCGAAGCGACCTGAGCGCCAGGAAGGTCAGCACAGCCACCAACATGCTGAGTGCGAGCGTCACGCCGGCCGGCATCATCGCGCGTGTGTGAAGGAAGCGGAAGAGGAAGAACATCCCCACGAACAGGGATGCCGCCAGCCCGGCGGTCAGTCCGGGGCCGGGCGCACGGAAGGCGGAGATGCCCGCTGCGAGCGCAGCGACCCCGAAGACCAGACCGGAGATGAGCGATGCCGCGCTTGCGGCTTTCACATAGCCCATCACGCCACCAGCGATGACCAGCGCTCCATAGATGATCAGTGCGATGCGTGCTGTCTCGATCACTCTGCCTGCCTCCTCTGCCGCGCATTATACGCTCAGTCTGCATCCAGACGCCCGCTCCGGGCTGCTCTTCCCCGCGCGGACGGGCCATACGCCCTCATGGTAAACTGCGCTTCGGCCGGCCTGCCCGACAGGCGCCGGACCACGCCTGCGAGGACTGTTTTCGATGAACATCATTCCCGAGCTGGGCGAAGTCATCGCCTCCACCCCGCTTGCCGACACGCACGAGCACATCATCGAGGAAGCCGACCGCCTGGGCCCGGCCGGTAATAGTTTCCTGTTCCCGTGCAGCGACATCTTCTACCTTCTGGCGCACTATGTGGCTAACGACCTTGTTTCCGCCGGAATGACGGAGCAGGAGGTGCAGCAGGTCCTCTCGCCGGAGCTTGACCTCCACAGGAGATGGGAGATGCTGGAGCCTTACTGGATGCGCGTGAAGCTGACGGGCTACGGGCTGGCCCTGCGCATCACGTTGCGCGAGCTCTACGGAGAGGATGATCTCACGGCCTCCAACTTGGAGACTCTGAACGCGCGCTTCCAGGAGCGGGTGCGTCCGGGATTCTACCGCGAGATCTTGCAGGACGTCGCAAACATTGACCACTGCCAGGTCAACTCCCTGCAGAGGATCTTCTGCGAGAGCTCCTATCCCGAGTTGCTCCGGCAGGACCTGAGCATAATGCCGCTTTCCACTCCTCCCGATGTGAAGGGGATGGCCGCTGAAACGGGTGTCGAGGCAGGCACGCTGGATGAGTGGTATGAGGTCATCGAACGGGTCTTCGAGAAATACGGGCCCCGGGCGGTGGCAGTGAAGAGCCAGGCGGCCTACGGGCGGCCGCTGAACTATGAAGACGTTCCGAAGGATGTGGCTGCCCCTCTCTTTGAGCGGCATGCGCGCGGGGAGGAGCTTGCCTGGCCGGAGATGAAGGCGTTGCAGGATCATCTTTTCCGCCGTTGCGTCAGTGTGGCCACGGAGTATGGCCTGGTGGTGAAACTGCACACGGGCTACTACGCCGGCGCGAACTATATGGCGCTGGACAGGGTGGGGGCCAACCCGGCCGATATGTGCACGCTGCTCCGGGATTTCCCGCGCACAACGTTCGACATCTTCCACATCGGTTACCCTTACCAGGAGGAGATGATCGCGGTGGCCAAGCATTTTACCAATGCGTGCATTGATATGTGCTGGGCGTGGATCATCAATCCGAATGCGTGCGTGCGGTTTCTACGGGACTTCCTGATGGCCGTGCCCTGGCATAAGCTGCACGTGTTCGGAGGAGACTTTTTCCCGGTGGAGAACGTGGTCGGCCACGCGGCCGTAGCGCGCCGGGGCATCGCCGTGGCCCTCACGCAACTTGTTGAAGACAAGTGGCTGACCCTCGAACAGGCCTTGGCGCTGGTGCCCGAGCTCATGCACCGCAATGCCGCCCGGAACTTCGGGCTGGAGTCCCGCCCTGGCGCGGCCGCTTCCGCTGTCTGAGTCAGAATCCCGTTCCGGCCCGGGGAGTGTTTTCTGAATCCATACGGGTGGAGGCCGAGCCGGCGGCTTCCTCCGCGGAGCCAGTCATTGTCGGTCCAACTGCGCGAAAGAATAGACCCTGAAGAACCCTCCGCAGCGCCGGAGGCAGCGTCGCCGGACCGGGGCATCACGCTCCGGTCCGTCCTGATCGGATTTGTGGCCATCATCCCCGGAGTGTTCTGGGGCGTATACGGAGACGTGGTCTCTCAGACGGACCTTACCTCCACGTCGCTCATGATGCCCCCAGTGCTTATCCTGATGGCGCTGCTTCTGGGGAATGCCCTGGTGCGCCGCTTCTGGCCGTCCCGAGTGTTGACTCAGAGCGAGCTGATGACCATCTACGTCATGCTGACCGTGGCGGTCATCCTCTCCGGGATGGGCATGATTCAGTTCCTGTGCACCACGCTGGGGGCGGTGCCCTACTACAAGACCCCGGAGAACACCTGGGGAGAGTATCTGCAGTTCGCTCCGCGCCACCTGATGCCGAAACTCTCGGCCATCCAGGGGTTCTATCAGGGAGGACAGCCGGTTCCCTGGGATGCTTGGCTGCGGCCGGTGCTCCTCTGGAGCGGTTTCCTCTTCGTGATGCTCTTCTGCATGCTGTGCATCAACACGCTGGTGCGCAGGCAGTGGATGGACCGGGAACGCCTGACCTTCCCCATTGTGATGCTGCCGCTGGAGATGACTGATCCGAAAGGGTCATTCTTCCGGAACAAGGCCATGTGGCTGGGGTTCCTGGTGGCGGCGGGTGTGGAGACCATCAACAGCCTGAACCATCTCTATCCCACGATGCCCTACATCCAGATACGGGCGAACGACCTTGGCCCGAGCTTCGCGGTCCCGCCGTGGAACGCCATCGGCTACTTCCCCACGACGTTCTATCCGCTGGCAATCGGACTGGCGTTCATTGTGGCCGCAGACGTGAGCTTCTCGTGCTGGTTCTTCTATCTCTTCATGAAGCTGGAGCACGTCTTTGTGGCCTGGGTGGGATGGGAGGCGCCCGGCGGGGCGGTCAGCGCGCCTCCCTATGTGGCCCAGCAGGGGACCGGCGCATTCATCGGTATCGGGATTTCCGTGTTCTGGCTGGCGCGCAGGCATCTGAAGGAGGTCTTTCTGCACGCCATCGGACGCGCCCCGGCGGTGGACGACTCCAATGAATCGCTCAGTTACCGGACGGCCGTATTCGGGCTGGCTGGCGGCTTCGCGCTTCTTGTGATCTTCTGCGTCGCAGCCGGTGTATCCCCGGTGGTTGCGGCGGCATATTTGGCAGTCTATTTCCTTTTCTCCACAACCATCACCCGCCTGCGAGCCGTAGCAGGTCCCCCGTGGACCTTCGGGCCGTATGTCAACGCTATGGACACAGTCATCCAGCCCGTCGGCAGTTCACTCTTCAGCAAGGGTAACCTGGTTGCGCTGGCGTACTTCAACTGGTTCTCCATCGAGATGCGCTGCAACCCCATGCCAACGCATATCGAAGGAATGAAGATCGCTCAGGTTGCGCGCATCCGCCAGAGGTCGTTGACGGTGGCCATGCTGATCGCCATCGTCGCCGGGATAGCTGTGGGGTTCTGGGCGTGTCTGGCGGTCTGGTATCAGTTCGGAGCGGCGACAGCCAAGGTGGAGCCATGGCGCACCTGGATGGGGCGTCTGCCTTTCGACCGGGTCAGCAACTATGTGGCGGATCCGAAGGGGCCGGATGTTGCGGGCGTTATCGCGATGGTCTTTGGCGCAGTGGTGACAATGACACTCGGCTGGCTGCGGACCAACTTCGTCTCGTTCCCGTTCCACCCGGTGGGGTACGTTCTGGCGCACACGGAGACGCTCCAGTGGCTCTGGTGTCCGTTCCTTGTGGCCTGGGCGTGCAAGGTGCTGATCACCCGGTATGCCGGCATCAAGGGATACCGCGCCGCATTGCCATTCTTTCTGGGGCTGGTGCTGGGGGACTATATGGCGTCCGGCTGCTGGGCGCTTGCGGGATCCATACTGGGCATCCAGATGTACCGCTGCTTCCCGTGTTGAGGCATCGGCTGGCGGGGTGTAAAGCCAGTATAATTACCGGTTTTTGACCTTGCGGGGCTCCAGCACGCAGATTCCCAATTGACCCGCGTAATACGGGATGCTATGCTTATAACAGGTCTGCGTGAGACGCTCCTCCGCATTCAGATACGGGCGCAGGCGTCCTCACGTGCTCCTCTTGTGCGTGCGTGATATTTCGCGCGCGTGACGGTAAGATTAAAGGTTGCAGCCCGCGCTCCTCTGCAGGGCTGGGACAGCGAACAAAGGTAAGGAGAAAAGCAATGAAGAGGTTGATGCTTGTGGCGGCTCTGCTGGCCATCGCGACCGGCGCGCATGCCAACCTGCTGGTGAACGGCGGGTTCGAGAATGGTCTGAACAACTGGACCCCCGTGACCTTCTTCGGCGGCAACTGGCAGCCGTTCGGCGCGACTCCCTACGGCCACCCGGTGAGCCCGATCGAGGGATCCGGCATGGCCGGCGCCATCAGCAGCTGGGACACCAGCCGCAACGAGGCCTACATTTATCAGCAGTTCAACAACCCCGGCGGATACACCGAGGTCAGCTTCTGGGGTTGGGCGATGGCGAAGTTCTTTGACATGCAGACCAACATGTATGATGTTGGTGTGCAGCTGGGCTTCGATCCGCTCGGCAGTAATGACAGCCTGTCTACCAGCATCATTTGGGCGGACCCGGTCTGGGCGACCAAACAGTGGGAGAAGCGCACCATCGTGGTGCCGAACGCACCCGCCGGAACGGCCACGGTGTTCATCAAGAGCATCCACAAGTGGGGGATCGAGTGGAACGTGTCCGTGGCGGATGACGTGCAGGTGGTCCCGGAGCCGGGCAGCCTGATGGCGATGGCCGCCGGATTGGCCGGTATGGCCGGCATGGTCCTTCGCAGGCGCTGAGTTCTCTCGCGAGCGGGCCAGTTTAGTGGTCTGCCTCGTGGATGAATAAGGCTGGCAGCCGGGCCGCCTGAAGAGGAGGGTAGCCCGGCTGCCGGCGCGTGTGGGGCCGGTGATCCGTCCCTTATTGCCATGACTTCTGCCCTCCGGTAGGGCATAATACCTTCTGAGTGAGCGTTCTCAAGGCGGTTGCACGCCGACGCGTGAGGGTGCCGCGCCGGTGGAGGGGAACGCTGTCGGTCTCGTGCGAAAGGACAGAGTGATTATGCGTTTGTGGCGTTGCAGTTTGATTGTGCTCGCGTTCCTTCTAGCTGTGGGTGTCGGGGTGAGCGCCCAGAACCTGGTCACCAACGGCGACTTCGAAGGGACGTGGACTCCGGCTCCTCCCGGACTGGGCGACTGGGTAGGGGCAGGATGGACAGCCTGGACTGCCCGTCTGGCGGCGACGCCGTCGTCCCAGCCTGGGGATCCGGCTATGTGGAGCATGCCGGGCAATACGGGTGTTCCCGATCCTAACGTGAATAACTACCAGCGCATCATCGGTGGTTCCATCCGCAGCAGCAACTTCCGCGGAGGGATCTACCAGGTGGTGAACACGGTGGCCGGCCAGGCCTACGACCTGGACATTGATGCCCGGATGTTCCGCGCCAACAGCACCAACCAGGCGGTCATCCCGACGGGGTCGGTGGGCTACGACCTTACGGGTCAGACCACCAATCCTCTGGCTGCCTCCATCAACTGGATCAACTTCCAGGAAAGCGACGCCTGGAGCCGCTATTCCGTGCGCTTCAATGCGAACGGCCCCACCAGCATCTGGGTGCGCGGCATCATGCCGGAGGCGACGGCCTGGCTGATGGTGGACGTGGACAACGTCTCGGTGCAGCCGGCGGGGAGCACGCTGAGGATCAACATCACGGATGGCCCTAAGGCCACGCAGGTCTCGGATACCACCTTCGAGATTGAGTGGACCACGGATGTCCCGTCCAGCTCCGTGGTGGAGTATGGTCCGGCGGCTCCGAATGGCGACGACGGAGCGGTGTATCCCCTGACGGCTCAGGCCCCGGGCAATGTGCAGGTGCACAAGGTGCTGCTGACCGGTCTTTCTCCGGATAAGGAGTACCACTACCGCGTGCGCAGCTCAGCCACGGGCTACAAGACGGTCTACTCTGTGGACAAGACCTTCCGCACTCCTCCGGAGGCTCTGCCTGTCTTCACCAACGGCAGCTTCGAGCAGATCGAGGGCTCTGGCGCCACCCGCACCGCTGTGGGATGGCGATCATTCCCTGTGGTGGGTGGCGGTAATGGTGGCGACGCCAGCGGCTACATCGGCCCGTATCCTACCAGCGGTGTTCCGCGCTGGCTCGGGCTCGTGAACACGCAGCACGGCCAGTACTTCGCGGGCGCAGGCGGCAACTGGGACCGCAAGCAGGGCGGCTTCTATCAGCGCTTCAAGGCGGTTCCCGGCATGACTTATCGCGTGGACGCCTACATTGCGACCTTCGCCAATGGCGGAGCTCCGTGGGACTGCCAGGTGTGGGTTGGTATTGACCCGAAGGGCGGCGTGGACCCCGGTCCTGCTCCGGACCCGAACGACCCGAATCCGAAGCCTTCGTGGATCGTCTGGTCCACCGACCCGGCTCACGGTGACAACACCCTGCCCGTCAAGTGGGTCCCCGTCAGTGTTGAGACTGTCGCGCAGAGCAACGCCATCACCGTCTTCGTGCGGTTCCAGCAGAAGTGGCAGTTGCAGACAAATATCACGGCCGTTGACAACATCCGTGTTACCGGGCCTCCGGCGGAGACCATTCAGGTGGCCTCCATCGGTCAGGCCAAGGCCCAGCCGGACTATGCGATGGTCGAGACGACCAACGGTGCCATCGTGACCCTGGTGCCGCTGTCTGAGTCCGGTTTCTTCTATGTCCAGGACGAAGACGGCACGGCGGGAATCCGTGTGGAGTCCGGCGCAAGCGTCAGCATCGGTGACAAGGTGAAGGTGAAGGGCATCCTGCGCACGCTGGATACGGGCGAGCGCGTGCTGCGCGACACCACCGTCACCAAGATCGGCACCGGCACCACCAAGATCCGCAACATCGGCAGCCGCAGCGTCGGTGGCCCGCGGTTCGTGGGACCGGACGGTCAGCCCACCAACGTGGGCGTCGAGACCGAAGGCCTGCTGGTGCGGGTGTACGGCAAGGTCACCAAGATGGACTGGCTGGAGGGCTACTTCCTGCTGGATGACGGCTCCGGCGTGGATGCTCAGGATGATGCCAGAGGCGTGAAGGTCATCCGCTCGGAGGTGTATCCGATGCCGGGCGACTATCTCAGCATCGTCGGCGTCATCACGTCCGAAGTGCGCAACGGTAAGACGATCCGCGTCCTGCGCGGACGGGAGCAGCAGGTGCCTTCGGACTACACGCCGCTCGCACCGTAGTCAGAACGAGGGGGAGGCGGCCGCAATGTGCGGTCTCTTCTCCCTCTCAGGCCCGCCGGCCCGGAATGCGTTCCGGGCCGGTTTTCTTTTTTGCGGCGTACACACAAAGGAGCGGCCTTCCAAGAAGGCCGCTCCCGCCGACAATGAACACAAAAATGAAGACAATGCCGAAGAGAGGATTTGAACCTCCACGCCCTTGCGGGCACGTGGTCCTGAACCACGCGCGTCTGCCATTCCGCCACTTCGGCAGGCAAGCGCCGGGCCACCGTTCAGCTGTCCGGCAAGCATGTTATTACCTCAAGTGTTGCGTTTCCGTCAAGACCCTGCGGCTCAGGTCCGCTGCCATAGTATCCCTGTACAGGCAGCGTGCCACCTGTGTTTCAGGGCTCAGTGGTCCGGCCATCCGTCGTCTATCTCCTGATTGATGTCCACAGGCACGTAGGAGTAGAGATCAGCGTCCTTCAGGTAGAACTTGATCTTCTTATCCCGGTCCTTGAGCGCGTCGGGGAACTGAGGAGTCTTCCAGGAGAGTTCGGCGCGCACCGAGTCACCGGTGAACGGGATGCAGTAGTTCTTTTCAAAGCTCCGGATGACGTTGTTGTTGCGGTCCAGGATCTCGGCTACCACGTATCCGCCGGGAGCGCACCGGGCGTTTATGATCACCTTCGGCGTGTTGAAGACCTCTCTTCTAGAGATGAGCCAGCCCTCTTCTTCGCCCGCCTGCATGGAGCAGAATCCGTCCAGCCGGAGCGTCGCCAGTCCAACGGCGGCACGGAGGCCCTTGTAGTCTTCATGCACCTGATCCCATCCGGAGTAATAGAACCAGAGCTCATCCCCCATCACGATGGGCTCCCTGGCCACACCTATGAATCCGCAGTCGAAGGCTTTGACAGGGCTGTTGGGGATGAAGGGCTTCCGTTCCGCGGTGCGTGTCCAGTTGATGAGATCCCAGCTCCAGGCAAGCTGGATGTCTCCGGTCCGGGGGCTGCCTTCCTGGGCCTCGAACATTACCTCCGGCGAGGTGTACCGTCCGTATTTGATCCACCTGGCGTGGTAGATGAGCGGCAGCCCGATGAACATCCCCTGATAAGCGAACACCGGCATTCCGTAGATCTGCGTGGCATCGGGGTCCAGGTCATCGGGAACGAACACCGGCCCGTCAATGGGTTTGGTCCAGTGGAGCAGATCGTCAGAGAAGACCACTCCCACCGACCGGTGCCGCCTGCTGGGCGTTTTCCACGTGGCGCACATACGGTCGCGGTAAGGATCGAAGAACCAGTTGATGACATCGGACGATGTGAAGAGCTCCTGGCCTTTTTCGTCCCATTCGATGTTGAGGCCGTCGCGGGAGAATCCGAGCATCGCCTTTCCGTCCCGGAAGCTGAACGCGATCCAGCGGCGGGCGGGGTCTACCCGTTCGCCTGTGGCCTTGAAGACCTGAGTGGGGAAGTGGACGATGTTGTTCTTTTTGGATCCCTGCCATTCCACCAGTCCGAGCTCGGGCCGCGTCCAGTGCAGGCCATCCTCTGATTCTGCCAGGCAGACCTTGGTAGGCTCTTTATCCGCGATGCAGTAATAGTACATCCGGAACTTTCCGCCTTCCCGGATGACCGTGCCACCCAGGTTCGGCCCCCATCCCTCCCACGGCATTTCGCCTTCGAAGATAGGGTTGTCAGGGTGCTTGCGGGCCGGGTGGAACACCCGCCGCAGATTCCAGGATTCCTCCGTGACCATCGCGTCCAGGAACAGCCGGCGGAAGGGCGGCTCTCCGGCCAGGGTCCGATCGTACTCCACCTTCACGTTTCCTTTCGGCGGTGGTGCGGCGCGGACTACGGAGGCGGCGAGCAGCAGAGCAAGACAGAGCGGCAGCAGCAGAGAGGCCCTGAAGAGCAGATCCAGGCCATACATAACGGCGTACCTCCAGGTGGAACGGGTATAGTCTGATGCGGATTTCACCGCGGCTGCGCGCCTTTCCTCCGGGATGTCCCATGATGGGATGACTGTGCTTGCGCGCCGCAGGGAAACTGTCCGGAGAGCCCGTGTGGAAGAGCTGCTGATCCGTTTTGCGGAAGAGGAAGATGAGGGATCCTGCGCCCTGCTGGATCCGCAGATCCCTCCGTATTTTCTGACCCGCCGTATCGAACAGCGCGAGGTCATCGTCGCGGAGCTGGACGGCGAGGTGGTGGCTTGCTTGCGCTTTGAGTTCCTTGGGGCGCGTGCGCCGCTCATCTCGCTTCTCGCCGTGCGTCCCGACCTTCAGGGGGAAGGGATCGGCCGGCATCTCATCGAGTTCCTGGAGGAATACCTGCGCGACCTGGGATACAACGCCCTGATGTGCGCCGCGCGGGAAGGATCCCCGGACTTCGAGGGGTGGCTGCGTAGGCTCGGGTTTCAGGAATGCGGATTCCTGTCGGGGATGCACCCGGACGGAAGCGGGGAGGTGTTCTTCCGCAAAAGCCTGGAGTAGGGGAGCGGGCCGCCCGTAAGGCGCGTTCCGGCTGGCATGCTATAATCCCGCATCGGGGAGATGCGCCGCGCGGCGCGCCCACTTCATCCGGATTCGGAGTTCGCCTTGTCTCTCAGGGTTTTCAACACCCTCACCCGCGCCAAAGAGGAATTCGTCCCGCTGACGCCTGGCTACGTCGGGATGTACTGTTGCGGCCCCACGGTATACGACCACGCCCACATCGGTCACGCCAAGCTTTATGTGGCCATGGATATGGTGGTGCGCTATCTGCGCCACACGGGCTACCGCGTTCGTTATGTGATGAACATCACGGATGTGGGGCACCTTACGGACGACGCCGACAGCGGTGAGGATAAGGTCGCCCGGCGCGCTGCCGCGGAGCGGGTGGACCCCATGGAGCTGGTGGAGACCTACACCCGCAGCTTTTTCGAGGACATGGATGCCCTGAAGGTCCAGCGTCCTAATATCGCTCCTCGCGCCAGCGCCCATATCCCTGAGCAGATCGAGATGGTCCGCCAGTTGCTTGAGAAGGGTTTCGCATATGAGGTGGACGGGGCGGTCTACTTCGATGTCACCCGCGCGCCGGAATACGGAAAGCTCTCGGGCCGGCGTCTGGAGGACCTGGAGGCCGGAGCAAGGGTGGATGTGGATCCCAACAAGCGTAACCCGAGCGATTTTCTCCTGTGGCGGCCGGCGGCTCCCGGGCATATCCTGCGCTGGCCATCTCCCTGGGGATGGGGCTATCCCGGATGGCATCTGGAGTGCTCTGCGATGGCGCGCCGCTATCTGGGCGAGACCTTCGACATCCACGGCGGTGGGCTGGAGAACATCTTCCCGCACAACGAAGATGAGGTGGCGCAGAGCGAGGCGGCCAACGGATGCGCCTTCGCCCGCTACTGGATCCACGTGAACTCGCTCACGGTGGGTGGGCAGAAGATGGGCAAGTCCCTCGGGAATGCCATCTATATCAAGGATGCTCTGAAGCGGTGGACTCCTGAGGGAATCCGTTTCTTCATTCTTTCCACTCATTACCGCAGCGTGCTGGATGTTACAGATGATGCCCTGGCGGCTGCCGAAGCGGGGGTGCGGCGGCTGAATACGGCCCTGCGCCTGGCGGAAGAAGCCGTCGCGGCCGGAAAGGACGGGCAGGCGGGCCTCGGGGAGGCCGTGGAAGAAGCCAGACAGCGGTTCCACGAGGCGATGGACGACGACTTCAACACCGCTTCCGCCATCGCGGCGCTGTTCGATCTCGCACGCGACGTGAACTCCGCGCTGGCTTCGGGAACCGGGGCGCGTCTGGAAGACTTGAAAGAAGCGGTGGCCACATTCCGGACACTGGCGGGCGATGTGCTGGGTCTGGTGCGTGATGACAGCGCGGAGGCGGATCAGGAACTGACCCGTCACCTGATGGAGATTCTCATTTCGCTGCGCTCCACCTTGCGCGCCCGCAAAGAGTTCGCTCTGGCGGATGAGATCCGCGACAGGCTTGCGGCTGCCGGAATCGAGCTGGAGGATCGTCCCGGTGAGACCGTCTGGCGAAGGCGGACCTGAAACCATATCCTCTGTCCGCAACGGTGCGTCGCATCGTGCGGCGCTTGCCGTCGTGGCCTGTTCCCTGGCTGTCGTGGCGGGACTGGCCGCAGGAGCGGATCTTTTCGTGCAACGATCCGATGTCGTTGTGCCTGGCGTCAGTGTGGCAGGGATCCCGCTTGGCGGATTGCGGAGACAGGATGCCGTCGCGCGGCTTGAGAAGACCTGCGCTGCTCCCTCGGTGGTCCGGCTGATAGCTGAGGGTTCGCAGAAACCGCCTCTGAATATCCCGTCGCGCGATGTCCGGTTGACTGTGGAGGCCGCTCAGGCCGTGCGGGATGCGCTGCGCGTCGGCAGGGAGGGATGGGTTGGCGAGAGGCTCCTGGAGCGCTGGCGGGCGCAACGGGAGGGTGTGGATATCCCCCTGCGCCTCTCCGTAGCGCCGGCCGCGCTGAAATGGGTCTTGGAGAACAGCGCCGCCAGCCGTTTCGCGTCTCCCGCAGTAGACGCTGGCATCGTGGTGAAGGCCGGACAGCTTGTTAAGACCCCGGAGAGAGTGGGCACGGCAGTGGACATTGAAGCGTCGCTCAAGCAAGCGGCCGCGCTAGCCCTGGAGCGGCCCGCCGATGTGCTGGAGCTTCCCGTCGTCCTGCGCCGGGATCTTCCGTCCATCACTCTGGCTGACCTGGAGCCGATAGACAGCGTCCTGGCTGCACAGACGACGGTCTATAACAGCTACGAGCGGGACCGCACGCACAATCTGAAGCTGGCGGCGCGGGCCGTTGACGGCGTCATCTTGAAGCCGGGAGCCGAGTTCAGCTACAACAAAACCGTCGGCCCGCGCGCCAAAAGCCTCGGTTTCCGGGATGCGCCCATCTTCGTCAACGGACAGATAGAGCCGGGCACCGGCGGAGGCATCTGTCAGATCTCATCCACGCTGTACCAGGCCGCGCTGCTTGCGGGAATGCAGATCCGCCAGCGCAGCCATCATTCCATGGCCGTCCGCTATGCTCCGCCGGGACTGGACGCGACGGTCTCCTACGGGGTGCTGGATCTGAAGTTCGTCAATCCCCTGAGGAACGCCGTGTATATCAAGGTGGAGGCGGAAGGGGGTAGAGCCAGGGCTACCATCTATGGAGCCTCCTCAGACCGCAGGAAGATCCGCATCGAGCGCACAGTCAGTAAACCCGTGCCCTACGGCACAAAGACCATTGTGGATCCTTCCCTGCCTCCCGGCGCCCGGAAGGTGGTGGACAAGGGCGTGAACGGCTACACGGTGGTGGTACGGCGAGTCATCGAGGAAAACGGCCGCCAGCGCGTGGAGACGATCTCCCGGGACCGATACCGCCCGCATCCCGTTGTGATCCGGGTGGGTCCACCAGCCGCCGCCAGACCCGCCGCCGTAGCGTCCGCGGCATCCGCCGCGGAGGACTGAAAACCGCTGGCCTTTACGCTGCCCTGGCTGCGGTCTCGGCGTAGTAATCCGGAACGATCAGGTGCGCGTGTCGCGGCGGACGCAGATAGTGAATGTCTGGTTTCGGGCGGGGAGCCAGGCGGACTGGCTCAGGCAGCACATCCTCGTAGGGCACCTGTTCCAGGATGTGCCGGATGCAGTTGAGCCGAGCGCGCAGCTTATCGTCGCCGTCCACCTGATGCCAGCGGGCTTCGGGGATGTCCGTGTGCTCCATCATGACATCCTTGGCCTTTGAGAACTCCACCCACTTCTCGCGCGCCTGGATGTCCACCTCGCTTAGCTTCCACAGTTTCATGGGATTCGACGCGCGCTCCTGGAAGCGGCGCTCCTGCTCCGCGTCCGAGACGGAGAGCCAGTACTTCAGCAGCAGGATCCCAGAACGCACCAGCATCCGCTCAAAGTCCGGGCAGCTGACCAGGAACTCCCAGTACTCCTCCTCCGTGCAGAACCCCATCACGCGTTCCACAACGGCGCGGTTGTACCAGCTGCGGTCGAATATGACGATCTCGCCTGCTGAGGGAAGGTGCGCGACATACCGCTGAAAGTACCACTGCGTCCGCTCGGTGTCTGAAGGTTTGCCGAGCGCAACCAGCCGTACTCCGCGGGGGTTCAGGGGTTCCATTATCCGTTTGATGACACCGCCCTTGCCTGCCGCGTCACGCCCCTCGAACAACAGCACTACCCGCGCGCTGGTGTGCTTCACCCAGTACTGCATCTTCACGAGCTCGAAGTGCAACCGGCTGAGCTCGTGCTCGTAGAACTTCTTGTCCAGACGGCCTCCCGCGTGCTCCATTCTCTCCAGGCTACGATTCTTTTTCATCTGTCGCGTCTTCCGTTACCCTGCCTTCCGGGCGGCGGAGCAGATGAGTCCTGTCTGCTGGACATAGACCAGGATCATCCGTTACAATCGCCACAATCTGGTTCTTCCACGGAGAATGGGTCCGATGCGCGACGTTTTCACGCTCGCGAGCGCACTTGCGCTCTATCTGCTGGTGTGTTGTGTGCCTTCCGCCGCCGCCAAAGCACCTTCTGTGTCTCTCCACGTCTCGCCTTACGCCCGGCCGGGCGGTGACGGATCCCCTGCGCGGCCGTTCACAACCATCAGCCAGGCGCTTGAACGGCTGCGCCAGATCAGAGGTGGAGCCTCGATGCCATCGGCTGCGGAGATCGTCCTTGCCGGGGGCGAATACTCCGTCACGGCAACCATTGAGCTCGGCCCGCGGGATAGCTTCCTGACCATCCGGCCGGCACGCGGACAGACGGCCGTGCTGATGGGAGGACGCAGTGTCCTCCTGTGGGAGCCGGTCCGGGATCCGGATGTCCGGGCGAGGCTCGGGGATGCGGCCCCGCACGTGATGCAGGCTGACCTGCGCGAGGCAGGTGTGCGGGACTTCGGCGCGCTGAGCAACCGCGGGTTCGGCCGCCCGTTGAAGCCTGCGCATCTTGAACTGTTCTTCGAAGGTCTGCCAGCCCGCCTCGCAGGCTGGCCTGATGAGGGCTGGGCGAGGATAGCGGATGTGCCAGGCGGTCCTGATGCCGGAGTGTTTTGCTACGAAGGCGACCGCCCGTCGCGCTGGAAGGATGCTCGCGAGGTGTGGGTTCACGGATACTGGACGTGGGACTGGGCGGATTCCTACGAGCGTGTGGAATCTCTGGACCCCGCCACCCGGCAGGTTCGCACGGCCGCTCCCCACGGAGTGTATGGCTACAAGGCCGGGGCGCGCTTCCGGTTCCTGAATGTCCTGGAAGAGCTGGACAGCCCGAACGAGTACTACGTGGATGCCGAGAGGGGCATCCTCTACTTCTGGCCTCCGCAGCCCCCTCGTGGCCACCGGGTGCAGGTGTCCGTACTGGAAGAACCGATGTTCACGATCACCGGCGCCACCGGGGTGGTGCTGTCCGGCCTTACTCTTGAATGCACGCGCGGCACAGCCGTGGTCATCACGGACGGACGGGACAACCTGGTGCAGGATTGCACCATCCGCAACGTGGGAAATGTGGGTGTTGTCATTGGCGAGCGTCGCGAGGACTATCAGGCAGTCCTCTACGCCAATACCACTCTGGACCGGCGGGGTGGCAGCGGAAACGGTGTCCGGAGATGCCATATCTACAACACGGGCGACAACGCGGTGCTCCTGGGGGGTGGCGACCGCAAGACCCTGACGCCTGCCGGCAATTTCGTCGAGGATTGCCACATTCACCATTTCAGCCGCTGGGGGCGCACTTACCGGCCGGCGATAGCTCTCGACGGCGTGGGCAACCGCGTTCTGCATAATCGCATTCACGATAGCCCCCACAGCGCCATCATAGCCCACGGGAACGAGCACCTTGTGGCTTACAACGACATCGGGCGGGTCTGTCTGGAGACGAACGACGCGGGAGCCTTCTACATCGGGCGGGACTTCACTCAGCGCGGGAACCGGGTCATATGCAACTATTTCCACGATCTCGGGGAAGCAGAACAGGTCCACGCGGTCTACCTGGATGACTGCGCCAGCGGGACCATCGTCCGCGGCAACCTGTTCTACCGTGCCGGAGCGTCGGTGTTCATCGGGGGAGGGCGCGACAACGTCGTGGAGAACAACATCTTCGTGAAGTGCCGTCCGGGCATGCTGGTAGATGCGCGGGGGCTGGACTGGGCAAGTTTCTGGTTCGACGGCCGGGATGACACGCTGATGAAGCGCCTGGCGGCTGTCGGGCACGACCGGCCGCCGTACAGCGTCCGCTATCCCGCCCTGCGCAACATCCTCAGCGACGATCCGGCAGTTCCGAAAGGCAACCGCCTGGAGCGGAACATCTGCTACGACGGCGCCTGTATCAAGCTGAAGCACGGAGTGCTGCAGAAGACAGTGAGGATGAAGGACAACTGGACGGCAGAGGATCCGGGCTTTGCAGCGCCTCTGCCGGAAAACCCCGGGCCGCACGATTTCCGGTTGCGTCCGGACGCTCCGGTATGGAAGACGGGATTCCGGCCCATCCCTGTGGAAAAGATCGGTCCCCGGGGAAACGCCCTGAAATGAGAAAGCCCCGCTCGCTGGCGGGGCTTCCGGGTTGTCAATCCCGTTGGAAGGGTGGAGGTCAGGCGGCCTGCAGACCCCTGCGGCGCAGCCCCGCCACCGCTCCCAGACCCAGGCCGGCCAGAGCCATGGACATGGGCTCGGGCACAGGGTTGAGGATCAGCACGTCCTGCGCGCCCTGGCCATCCCGGCCGTTGCGGGTCCACTGCAGGTTCAGAACACGCACGTTCCCCACATCGGTCCATCCGGCCGCCGTGGCCTCCTGCACCCAGAGGAACGCCTGTCCGGTGACTGTCGCATATCCGGGCTCGCCCTCCAGATGCCAGATGGCTTGCTGCAACGCATCGGCCGAAGCTGCGCGGCCCGGGCTGTTCGGCGTGTAGTCGTAGTTGGAGAGAGTCCCATTGCGGAACTGCGTATAGAGATAAGCCGTCCTCGGGTCCAGTGGGTCTCCCTGTCCCATGACCATTGTGCTGATTCCTGTGACCAGGAAGCCCTGAGCGTTGAAGTCCAGGTACTCATCGCGCTGCAGACAGAACGTGCGCAGAATCTCCACGCTGCTGTTCGGGAGCAGCGCCAGGCCGAACTCTCCACCGTCCGTGGTACCCTCGCGGTCGAAGAAGCGGACGTAATCGCCCACCTGAATGTTATCTGCGAACGCCTGGCCGCCGGCGATGACGGAAAAAGCAGCGGCACAGGCGATCAGGATTGCCGTGAGTTTCTTCAATGAGTTGACCCTCGCATTCGAATGACTGGCGCCGCCGGGCCCGATGCCCGTGCGGTCACATATCCAGTATCTCAGGCGGAGGGTTTCCGGGTAACTGTCAAGAGTACGGGAATATGCATTGCGTTCGCAACAAGCCTTTTTGAGGCCGTGAGCCCCCACCCAATGGCCGGACGGGGGCTCAGCAAACAGCAACCCGGGAATCAGGTTCTCTGGTGGGAGGGGTGGTGGCTATCAACCTTGGCCCGGGGCGTTCCTCAATAGCCTTCCGGCAAAGAGAAGTCTCCCTGGCGGTAGTAGGCGGTCTTCTGCCAGGCGGCATGGCCGTCCATATAAATGTACACCGTTCCTTCCCCGTGAGGAAGATACGGGGTGCCGAAGTTGTACTGCCAGTAGCTGTTGGGGACGTTCACCGCGTAGCAGTACCAGCCGATGATCTCCTGAAGCGGCCTGCGCTCCTTGGGCTCCAGCTCTGTGATCTTGTAAGGGATGACTTCCCCGGTCGCGGGATCCCGGACATAGTTCCCGCTGCTGTCGGTCATCAACCAGAGCTGGGGCGCCAGGTTGTTGCCGTCCGGACGGCCGCGTGCCGGGATCCAGGTGCACCCGTAGCCGTATTTGTAGCGTCGTCCGTAATAGCCGCTCTGCGCGTTCGGGCAGATCCAGATCTTCTCGTCCTTAACGTATGTCTTGAAGCCCGGATGGAAACGGTAAGCCCATCCTGCAACAGGGAAATCCACCACCGGACCGTTGATATACTGATTGTAGCGCCCGGCGACCTTGCCCCGTTCGGATACAGGCACCTCGGTGGGACAGCGGCCGTTGTAGTCGTCAATATACATCATCGTGGCCAGCCCGAATTGCCGGCCGTGGGAGAGACAGGCGGAGAGGCGCGCCCGGTCTCTGGCTCGCGCGAAAACTGGGAAGAGGATTGCCGCTAGGATGGCGATGATGGCGATCACCACCAGCAGCTCGATCAGCGTGAAACCGCGGCGTGTTGTCGTCATTCTGGTTCCCTCCATCCGGGGAAGGGCAGACACCGTCCGGATACTCCCCCGCAACGGACGGGCTGCGCTCCCAATCTCATGTGTAGGCATATCGGTCCCTCATGTCAAGGGTTTGAAGCAAAATTGGTGGGATAATCCTTCAACTTTCCCCCTGGAACCCGGGAGAGGAGTCTCCGGTAGAAGGAGAGAAGAGGGGGAAACAGGGTTCTTGACCGCGACCGGACTCCCGGCCGCTGCGCCGCTGCAGGCCGCGGTCACGACCGGCTCTGCAGGAGGATAGTGTTGACAGGACTCAGGACGGGAATCGCGATAGCCGCTGCGGTGGCCGTGGCTGTCTCTTTCACGGGATGCGGTAAGAAGCAGCAATCTGGAACGGACGCCGGGGCCGGCGCGCCGCCGGCTGTAGAGGCGCCGCCTCCACCGGTGGCGAAGGCCGGGGACTTCGAGGCCACCTGGAAAGACCTGGCTGCCCGGCGCAAACAGGTGAAGTCGTATGAGATGATTCTGACGCACGAGGGCAAAAAGTCCCGGCACGCCCTGAAAATGGACGGCGACCGCATTGTGCGGATGCGAGTGGACATGGGACCGGAAGGCTGGATGCTAGCGCAGTTCGATAAAAAGGTGAACTACGTCTTCGACCCTCGCGCCGGTATGGTGATGAAGATGCCGATGTCCGCCAAGGAGGCGGAGTCGGCAACGGGAGACCAGTTGCCGAGCGTCGAGGAGCTGAAAGTCAGCAAGCCGAAGGTCAGTGACGACAAGGTGGACGGAGTGGCCTGCTGGCGGGTAGATTCGCCGGACGCCGGCTCCGCCTGGCTGGACAAGCAGTACGGTTTGCTGCGCCAGGTAAGACAGGGGGATCAGATTCAGAAGATCGCCTACGAGCGCATCAACGCGGTCCCCGACAGCTACTTCGAGTTGCCCCCTGACGTCAAGGTTCAGGATATGTCCAGCATGATGAAAAACATGCCCAAGTCTGCCGCGCCCCGGTGAGGAGCTGAAGCGGGATCGGACTTTATGGCCCCCGGTAGAGCGCCTGCCTGCCGGGGCCGTTTCTTCGTCAGAGCGCGGTGTTGGCGCCTGTGGAAGGGAGCGTTTCGCTGATCTCTTTCAGCAGCTCCTGCGCGCGCCTGTTGCCGGGATGCCGCTCCAGCGCCTTGCGGGCGTGCAGAGCTGCCTGCTCCCGGTCGCCTGCGGCCAGAAGGGCTTCGGCCAGGCGCTGGTGTCCCACGGTGGAATTCACAGCGCGGTTGTAGCGCACTGAATCCCGCCAGAGGGTGACCGAGTCGCGCCACACGTTGCAGCGAAGTGCCGTCTTCAGGCCGAACAGCAGGAACGTGATGGTGACGATGGCGTAGAACGTCGCCCGGTCGGCGGGGATGTGCAGGCGCTTCAGAATGTCGTGGCAGATCAGCCCCGCCACGACGAACAGCCCAAAGTCCGCCAGATACATGAAGTGATTGGCGTACGGGGCGAACTTCACCACGTAGCCGAACGGGATGAACCCCAGGATGGGCGTGGCCAGCAGCACGAACCAGGCCAGCCCGAACCCGTAGTCCCGGGAGAGCATCAGCATCCAGACGGTAGCGGTGATGAACGCGATGGAAAGCGAGGTGGCCACCACCATCCACCATCCGGGATGGCTGGATGCATAGAGCACGGAGAGATTGATCGGGACAGTCAGCTTCAGCAGATAGAAGCCGATGGCGGTCCAGGCGTTGGCGCGGGAGTAGAAAGACATCTCATCGGCGGCCGGCTCCGGAGCCACTCCGGCCTGCGCCCGGAGCGCGAGATACCCGAGCGCTGCGGCTATGGCGAAAAACGGGACCTTCTCCAGAAGCTCCAGCCGGCGGTCGTGTCTGCGCTGCTGGTAGTCCACAATGAGCAGCATGAACGGCAGCAGCGCGGCCATCGGTTTGGAGAAGAGCGCCATCGCATAGAGCGCAATCGCCCCGGCATAGCACGCCCGGCAGCCCTTCTGGATGTAGTGGACATAGGCGTGCAGGCACAGGAAGACGAATGTGCCGCTCAAGACGTCCTTGAGGTCCGATGCCCAGGCCACCGCGTCCACGTGAAGCGGATGTGTTCCCATCAGCAGCCCGCTGATCAGCGCCGCCGTACGGTTCCGGAACAGTCTCCAGACCAGCAGATAGGCCAGCACAGCATTCAGGGCGTGTAGCGCCAGGCTGAATGCGTGAAAGCCCGCCGGATTCTCGCCCCACAGAGCGTACTGCACCATATACGCCGTGAAGACCATCGGATAATACGGGCGGCTCTGCAGGTCGCCCCAGATGGCCTTCAGATTCGCCCAGCTGAGCTGCTGGATGCGCGGGTTCTCGGTGATGTAGGCCGGGTCATCGAAGTCCACGAACCCGTTGTTCAGCGCTGGCAGGTAGATCAGGATGGTGACGGCCAGCACCAGCACCGCATCCAACACCCACTGCCGGCGGGTGGAAGGGTGGGCGTCGGGCGTGTCTGAAGTATTTCTCTGGTCTGGCTGGTCGGTCAATCGGGCAATCTATTCCCGGCGCGAGTCGGGCGCCAGGCGTTCCATCCGTAGTTTCGGGCCGCCTTTAGAGCAGCCCTCCAGCGACCGTTTCGCCGGACGGGCTTCTGCATCCTCCCTGTGGCACGCAAACCGGCGATTCCTGCCCGCGGGGTTGACCATACGGCTGGCAATCGGCCAAAATGCGTTTCCGGCGGGAGGGCGCGCTGCGGCGCGGTTCGCCGTCCTCCCGGAACCCTCTTCGCTTTTTGGAAGGATGCCTCCCTATGCGTGAGCCGCCGTCGAAACAGGAGCTGGAAGAACGCATCGAAAAGCTCTTGAGCCAGGGGCCTGTGGATTTTATCCGCGAGGCCATCATCCAGGACCTGAGGGAAGGGCGCTTCGACCGGGTTGCCACCCGGTTCCCTCCGGAGCCCAATGCCTATCTCCACATCGGTCACGCCAAAGCACTCTGGATAGACTACGGCATCGCTCAGGACTTTGGCGGAACGTTCAACCTGCGGTTCGATGACACCAACCCGCTCAAGGAAGAGCAGGAGTTCGTGGAGGCGATCATCGAGGACGTCCGCTGGCTTGGAGTGGACTGGGAGGACCGGCTCTACTTCGCTTCGGACTATTTCGAGCAGATGTACGAATGGGC
>Ga0073932_1001408_pt1 | contig 45449 bp, 36 predicted proteins | sample DewCreD2012metaG_FD_76967 | JGI IMG/M metagenome (GOLD analysis project Ga0073932, IMG submission 76967) | Hot spring sediment bacterial and archeal communities from British Columbia, Canada, to study Microbial Dark Matter (Phase II) - Dewar... ...
GAAGGCACCAACCACAAAATCAAAACGATGAAACGGCAAGCTTACGGGTACCGCGATACCGAATTCTTCATTCTGAAAATACTCGGACTTCACCTCACAAAGTACGCTTTAGTCGGATGAACCAAAAAAACCGTGTACTCCGGCACACCGCGCTCAGCGCCGATCAGGCCAATTTTCTGAAAAAACTTAAAATCACCCCTCCCCAGCCCTTTGTAAAGCTCGAAGCCACCTCCTAAAACCATAGACACACGCTGAATCAGTCTCTAATCGCAACCCACCGATTCATTTTGCTATCCCCTACAGCGCTTGCCTATAACTGTCGAACCCAGGCTAATAAGAGTGCGCATTTTAAACTTTTGAAAATGCATTTTCGCTAACCCAAAAAACCAAAATGCAAGATCCGGGATCAACGAACGGTCGAAAGCAGAAAGGGCCGCGGAAACGCGGCCCTTTCTGCTTGATGGGGGATGCGAGGAAGAAGGCTATCTGCGGATCTTGCGACGCCCGAGGGTGGAGAGGCCAAAGAGGCCGAGACCGAGCAGGAGAAAGGTCGCCGGCTCGGGCACCATCGCCAGAACATCCTGGCGGTTGTTCCTGTTGCTGTCGATGATGTTCAGGATAACGACGTTGTCGATATCGGAACCGAGGCCTTTGAGCGCGTCGCCGGTCAATGAGGCATAGAGCACGTTGTCGAAATAGCCGAGTTGGCCGGCGGGCACACCCCAGCCCATCCACTTCCAGATCGCGCCCTGAAGGGTTCGCTCATCTTGGGCATCGTTGTAGGAAAACGACGGGAACAGGTCGTCTAAGTTGCCGGTCCTGTAGTTGTAGTAAAGGTATTTCACCTCGGGGGAAAGGGGTTTCCCGGAAGTCACGGTCACCAGACCGATTCCACCGATGGTGTAGGCCGTTCCGAAGGTCAGGGTTTCGTCCAGTTCCACGCAAAACGTGGCAAACGAGGCCCCGTTCGCGCTTGCCTTGTAGGGACCCCCGAGATATCCGGAAGATCGACCATAGATATCGGCAAACGTGATCCCGTCCCCAACGGCAAGGGGCGTCGCCTGGGCGGGCACGAAAAGGGCGAACGGTATTAAGATCGCCGCAAGAAAAACACCCCACGTCAGCTTCCTCCTCATGTTCGCTTTTCCCTCCTTAATTCATGTCGTTCATTAAGGCCGGATCGACCGGCCGTTTGGCGATACATCAAGATTCATGCCAGCATGGCAGAAACCGGCATAAAAAAATATAATAATAAAATCTAATAGATGCATCGTGTATTGGACCTCTCGCCATGCTAATGGGTATGGCCTGTGGTAACAGACTCTCAACTATGGGAAAATGTTTTCCACCGACTGAGAGGGTGGTTCACAGGCAAAAACCAACCATGCCCGGGCGCGGCACCCGGGGGAATTGCATATCTGTAATTCAAAGAACCGCCCCCATGCGGCGGCGGTGAGGACCGAGGGCGATAACAGGATGAAGTAATGTAAAAACAAAACGTTACGTTTTTCGAAACGCGCGTTTCCCTCTGGCATTGGGATTGCACCAGCGCATGGGGCAGAAATTTTGACCCGCCTGAAAAGGGCAAACCGGCCGAAAGGCTGGGACGCAAAGCCACCAGCCTACCTCCCGCGCGTCAGCGGGACAAGGCGGCGGGGCTGCCGGGCGGAGGCGGCACCTCGGATGGCGTGCCGGACCTCGGCCGGCCTGCTTGCGAGGTGCCTGCGCCATGCGATCCGTCGATGCCCGTTCCGGAAAGCTTCTTCGCAACCTGCTCTTCTTCTCGGTTCTTCTGCTTTCGCTTCTCGTCTCCCTCTGGGCGCAGGCGGCCGAAGTGACGCTCGCCTGGGATGCGAACACGGAGCCCGAGCTTGCGGGCTACCGCATCCACTACGGTACGGCGAGCGGCTCCTATTCCGTTCATCTGGACGTGGGCAACGCGACCACCTACCGGGTGACCGGGCTTGCCTCGGGGACGACCTACTATTTCGCGGCCACGGCCTACAGCGCCGCAGGCACCGAAAGCGGCTACTCAAACGAGGTGAGCCACACCGTGCCTCCGGCAAATCGCGCCCCGGAGGCGCCCCAGCCCCCGGCCGGGCCGGCCACCCTTCCGGCGGGGACAACGGCCGTCTTCACCGCCGCGGCCACCGACCCCGACGGCGACCCCCTGAACTACCGCTTCGACTGGGGCGACGGCGCGATTTCGGGCTGGGGGGTTGCTGCCGGGGCCCATGAATGGCTCCAGGCGGGCTCGTTCTGCGTGCGGGCCCAGGCGAAGGACCCCGCGGGGGCGCTCTCCCCCTGGTCGGGGTGTGCGGCGATCGCGATCCTCGCCCCGCCGCCCTCCCTCGACACGGACGGTGACGGCGTGGCCGACACGGAAGACGCCTTCCCCGAGGACCCCACCGAGTGGGCCGATGCCGACGGGAACGGCATCGGCGACAACGCCCAGGCCGCGGCCGCCGCACTTGCCCCGGCCGCGCCGCTTCCGCTTTTTCCCGCAGGCGATGCCGAGGTCGACACCGTGCCCGAGCTCGCCACCGAGGCTTTCCGGCCGGCGGCCGACGGGGCGGCTCATCGCCTGACCCGCTGGCAGGTCCTCCGCAGGGAGGACGATGCGCTCCTTTTCGATTTCACAAGCGAAACCGCGCTCACCGCGATCCGCGTCCCCAAGCTCGTGCTGGAGGGGGGGACCCCGTACTGCTGGCGCGCGCAATTCTTCGATGCGCGGGGCCGGGCCTCGGCGTGGTCGGAATGCGCCGGTTTCCTCACCGCGGCGGGCGTCCGGGATGCGAACGCGGACGGCATCCCCGACGACCAGGAGCCGCCCGCCACGGCCGACCTCGATGCGAACGGGATCCCCGACCGGCAGGAAACCTCCATCCGCACGGTCCGCATGGAGGGCTCGAATGTCCTGATCGGGGTCAGCATCCGCGAAAGCCCGGCCGCCATCGCCATCGAGGCGGTCGAGTCCGAGGACCCCGGCGGGGAGGGCGGATATGTGACCGAAAAGCCGAAGAAAATGCCCTTCGGCCTGATCAATTTCAGGATCGCCGTCGCCCACCCCGGCGCTGCGGTCGCGGTGAGGCTGCACTTCTCGGAGCCGGTCCCGCGGCGCGGCCGCTGGTTCAAGTACAACCCGATCGAGGAGCGCTGGGTCGATTTCTCGGCGTACACGAAATTCTCCGCCGACCGCCGTGCGATGACCTTGAGCCTGCGGGACGGCGGGGTGGGCGATGCCGACGGGGTCGCCAACGGCGTGATCGTGGACCCGGCGGGGATCGTCGAGGTGGAGGAGGAAGGGCTTTCGGCCGCGGCGGGCGGGGGCTCCTGCTTCATCGGCCAGGCGGCGGAGCCGGGCTCCGGGAAAGGCGCCTTCATCGCCTGGCCGGCCCTGGCGCTGATGGCGGCGATGCTCGGCCGGCGCGGGGGGCTGTCTCTGCGGGCCGGCCGTGCGGTTTGCCCGGCGGGGAGGGCTCAGCGGTTTTTGCGCCAGCGGGGGTGGGCGATCCCGAGCCGGCGCACGCGGTAATTGAGCGCGCGCGGGGAGATGCCCAGCTTCTTTGCCGCGTCCTTTTGGATCCAGAGCGATTCCTCGAGGGCGCGCACGATCATCGCCCGCTCCTGCTCGGCGGTGAGCTTGAGCCCGGGAAGGGGGGGCGGGGCGGCGGCGGGCTGCGCCGCGGGCCTGGGGATTTCGGGGAGCGCGAGGTGGTCCTCGCCGATCAGCGGGCCCTCGGCCACGAGGAGCGCACGCTCGATCGTGTTGGCGAGCTGGCGGATGTTGCCCGGCCAGTCGTAGGCCTTGAGCCGGCCCAGGGCCTCCGGGGTGAAGCCCTCGGCCGGTTTTTTCAACTGGCGGGCGATCTTCCCCAGCAGATGGCGCGCGAGCGGCTCGATGTCCTCCCGTCGCTCGCGCAGCGGCGGCAGGTGGACCCGCAGCACGTTGATGCGGTAGTAGAGGTCCTCGCGGAAGCGGCCCTCGCCGACGAGCGCCTCGATGTCGCGGTTGGTCGCCGCGATCACGCGCACGTCGGCCTCGATGGTGCGGTTTCCGCCCAGGCGCTCGAAGGTGCGGTCCTCGAGGACCCGCAGCAGCTTCGCCTGAAGCCCCGGACCCAGCTCGCAGAACTCGTCCAGGAAAATCGTCCCCCCGTGGGCCTGCTCGAAGCGGCCGATGCGGGTCTTGTCGGCGCCGGTGAAGGCGCCTTTTTCGTGCCCGAAGAGCTCGCTTTCGAGCAGCGTCTCGGGGATGTTCGCGCAGTTCACCTTGACGAAGGGGCGGCTGCGGCGCGGGCTGTTGAAGTGGATGTTCCCGGAGACGAAGCTCTTGCCGGTGCCGGTCTCGCCGGTGATCAGGATGGTGGACTCGGTTTGCGCGAGCCTGCGAATCTCGGCCGTCACCTTCTGCATCGCCGGGCTCACGGCGACGATGCGGTCGGTGTCGTAGACGACGTCCTGCTCGCGGCGCAGGTAGTCGATCTCGTTCTTGAGGGAGCGGTTCTCGAGGGCGCGGCGGACCGACAGGAGGAGCTTTTCCGCCTCGAAGGGACGGCTCACGAAATCGGCGGCCCCCGCCTTGACCGCGCGCACGATGACCTCGGAGTCGGCGCCGGCCGCCGTCGCGAAGACGGGGATTCCGGGGGCGATCTGCTGCGCGCGCTGGAGCAGATCCTCGGGGGGCTCACCGCCCCCGGCCGGGAGATCGAGGACGAGGAGCGCCGCCTCCTCCTTCGCAAGGCGCCTTCCGGCGTCGAGAAGGTTTGCGGCGAAGCTCACGGTGAACTCGCGGGCGAGCGCGCCGGCGAACAGGCTCTCCTCGCCCGCGAGGTCACCGACGATGAAGATGCGGCGGGGCATCGTTCTCCCTGGCCATGGGTGCGGCGCAGGCGCCCGGGCGGCCCCGGTGCCAGTTCCAGGCCGTGGCCACGATCTCCTCGAGGTTCCTCACCGCGGGCCGCCAGCCGAGGAGTTCCATCGCCCGGCGGCAGTCCGCGACCAGGACCGCCGGGTCCCCCGGCCGCCGCGGCGCATCGCGGGTCTCGAGTCTCTTGCCGGTCACCCCCGCGACCGTGTCGATCACCTCGCGCACCGACCAGCCGCGGCCCAAGCCCAGGTTGAAGGCCCCGCCCGCACCGCCTGCGGCCAGATGCTCGAGGGCGAGGATGTGGGCCTCGGCGAGGTCGTTGACGTGGATGTAGTCCCGGATGCAGGTGCCGTCGGCCGTGGGGTAGTCGGTCCCGTAAACGAAAACGGGCCCCTCCCCGCGCGCGGCCGCCTCGAGCAGCCGCGGGATGAGATGCGATTCGGGCTCGTGCCGCTCTCCGATTTCTCCCCCCGGGTCGGCGCCCGCGGCGTTGAAATAGCGCAGCGCGGCCCAGCGCAGGCCCTGTGCCCGGCCGCAGTCGGCGAGGATCTCCTCGACGACGGTCTTGGTCCGGCCGTACGGGTTCTTCGGCCGGAAGGGATGCCCCTCGGGGATGGGCACCGTTTCCGGGTCGCCGTAGACCGCGGCCGAGGAGGAGAAGACAAAGAGCCTCACCCCGTGCGCGAGCGCCGCCTCCAGGAGGGCGATCGTCCCGCCGACGTTGTTGGCATAGTACTTCAGGGGGGCGGCGACCGACTCGGCGACCTCGATGAAGGCGGCAAAGTGCATCACGGCGTCGATGCGGCGGCCGGCGAAGCAGGCCGCGAGATCCTCCGGCCGGCGGGTGTCGCCGCGGATGAGCCCCCCCCAGCGCACGAATTCGGGCCGCCCCGAGGAGAGGTTGTCGAGGACGAGCGGCCGGTGGCCGCGCTCGAAGAGCCGCTTGCATGCGTGGGCGCCGATGTAGCCCGCCCCGCCCGTGACCAGAACCTCCATCGCCTTTTCCCCGGCGGGTTCCCCCCGGCCGGCCCCCGCCGGCGCAGCCCGCCCCCTTCTGATCCCTATCGCCCAAACGCCCGGTTTTCTTGACGACCCCGGCCTTAGATGAACCCTCGCTGGCCGAGGTAGAGGAGGATCTCCTGGGCGGCCTCGTCCGGGGTGATCGCGGTGGTGTCGATCCGCACCTCGGGGGACTCGGGTTCCTCGTAGGGGTCGTCGATCCCGGTGTAGCCCTTGATCAGGCCCGCCCGCGCCTTGGCGTACATCCCCTTGCGGTCGCGGCTTTCGCAAACGGAAAGCGGGGTGGCGACGTGGACCTCGACGAAGCCGCCGTAGGCCTCGACCATGCGGCGCACCTCGAGCCGCGTCTTGGCGTAAGGGGCGATCGGCGCGCAGATCGCGATCCCGCGGTTCTTGGTGATCTCGGAGGCGACGAACCCGATGCGGCGCACGTTCACGTCGCGGTGCTCCTTGGAGAAGGAGAGCTCGCTCGAGAGGTGCTGGCGCACGATGTCGCCGTCCAGCAGGGTGACCGGCCGGTCGCCGCGCTCAAGGAACTTCGCGTAGAGGATGCGCGCGATCGTCGATTTGCCGGCCCCCGAGAGGCCGGTCATGAAGATCGTAAACCCCTGACGGCCGGGGGGCGGGTAGGCCTTCTCGAGTTCCGCCACCACTTCGGGGAAGGTCGCCCACTCCGGGATGCGCCGCCCCTCGCGCACGCGGCGGCGGATGTCGGTGCCGGAGAGCGAGATGCACTGCACCCCGCCGGGCACCTGGTCCACGGGGCGGAACTCGTCCTCGAAGGGGAGATAGACCATCTCGGGGAAGGAGACGATCGCGATGCCGATCTCGGCGGCGTGGGCCTCGAGCACGCGGCAGGAGTCGTCGCTGCCGTAGTAGGGCTTGCCGTTCGGGTCGCAGCCGGGGCCGGCGTGATCGCGGCCGGCGATGAAGTGCGTGCAGCCGAAGTTGCGGCAGACGATGGCGTGGAGGATCGCCTCGCGCGGCCCGGAGAGGCGCATCGCGAGGGGCAGGAGATTCAGCAGGTAGGCATCCGGCGGATAGTGCCGGGCGACCTGGCGGTAGCAGCGCACCCGCGTGTAGTGGTCGAAATCCCCCGGCTTGGTCATGCCCGCGACCGGCAGGAGAAGGAGGTTCGCCCGCGCCTCGCGCATGGCGCGGATCGTCATCTCGAACTGCGGCCGGTGGATCGGGTTTTCGGTCACGAACCCCGCCATGCGCTTCCAGTTGAGCTTGCGCGCGGCCGCGCGCACCTCGGCCGGGGTGAGCCTAAGCGAGCGAAAGTCGTAGTGCAGCGGGAGGCTCGCCACCTCGAGGGTGCCCCCGACATAGAAGTCCCCCGTGCGGTGAAGCAGATACTCGGCCCCCGGGTGGGCCGTGTCCTCGGTCCCGTAGACGAGGAGCGCCTCGCGGCGGCGGTCGACCGGCCAGAGGTCCTCGATGTGCAGGACCGCGAGCAGCACGCCCTCGGGGTCCCGCAGGGCCGCGGACTGCCCCGCCTCGAGCTTGCGCGCCAGGACCTCGGGGACGTCGAGGCAGATCGGGATCGGCCAGAGGGTCCCGTCCTTCAGGCGCATGCGATCGAGCACCGGCTCGTAGTCGGAGCGGGTCATGAACCCGGAAAGCGGGCTGAAGGCCCCGGTTGCGAGGAGCTCGAGATCGCAGAGCTGGCGGTCGTTCAGGGTGATGTCGGCAAGCTCGCGCGCAATGGACTTGAGCAGCGCGGCGCGTTCCGGCGTTGCGAGCAGCTCGACGATTCCCTCCCCGGCGCCGGGGGAGGGGGGGGCGGTTGCGGACATGGGCTTCGCTTGCGCTTCCTGGATGAAGGGTTGACGTTGGTCTCGAACCACAAATCATAGCACACCGGGAGGCTGAGGGAAACGGCGATTTGACTTTCATCCGCCGCCGCGGGAAAAGGAGGCCCCCATGGGTGGTGCTTCGCCGAAACCCCTGATCCTCGCCCCGGCCGGGGGCCGGGAGTCGTTTCTCGCCGCCATCGCCGCCGGCGCGGACGGGATCTACTGCGGGCTGAAGTCCTTCTCGGCGCGCATGGAGGCGCGCAACTTCAGCCTGGAGGAGCTGCGGGACCTGACCGCGCTCGCCCGCGGGGAGGGGGTGCGCGTCTTCGTCACCCTGAACACGCTGCTCGGCGACGCCGAGCTCGAGCCCGTGGGTCGCCTGCTCGAGCGGCTGCACCGCTTCGTCCGGCCCGACGGGGTGATCGTCCAGGATCTCGCGCTTGCCGCCCTGGTGCGGCAGGCGGGGTTTCCCGGCGAGGTCCACTGGTCGACGCTCGCCAACGTGAGCTTTCCCTCCGCCCTCGGCTTTCTTGCCCGCAGGCTCCCGGCCGACGCGGTCGTCCTGCCGCGCGAGCTCACCGTCGAGGAGATCCGGCGTGCGGCCGCGGCCTGCCCGCCGGGCTTGCGGCTTGAGGTCTTCGTGCACGGCGCGCTCTGCTACGGGGTCTCGGGGCGCTGCTACTGGAGCAGCTTTCTCGGCGGGAAAAGCGGCCTGCGGGGCCGCTGCGTGCAGCCCTGCCGGCGGGTTTACCGCCAGGGGACGGGCGAGGGGGCGAGGCATTTCTCCTGCCTCGATCTCGAACTCGAGGTCCTCGCCAAGGTGCTGCTCACCATCCCGCAGGTCGCCGCCTGGAAGATCGAGGGGAGGAAAAAGGGGCCGCACTACGTGCACGCGACGGTTTCGGCCTACCGGTTGCTCCGCGACCACGCCGGCGACCGGTCCGCCCAGCGCGAGGCGCGCAGCCTGCTCGCTCTCGCCCTCGGCCGGCCGGGGAGCCACGGGTTCTTTCTCCCCCAGCGGCCGGAGCACCCCGTGCCCGCGGACGGCCGGACGGGGTCGGGCTTCTTTCTCGGCCGGCTGAAAGGCGCACCCGGACGCCTCTACCTGAACCCGCGGATCGCCCTTCTCCCCGGGGACCGCCTGCGGGTCGGCTTCGAGGACACCCCCGGGCACCGCCTCGAGCAGCTCGGCCGGGGCTTGCCCGCCGGCGGTCGCCTCGCCCTGCCCCGCGGTCCGGGGCCGGAGCCGGAGCGGGGAACACCGGTCTTTCTGATCGACCGCCGCGAGGAGGGGCTCAAGAAGGCGATCGCCGCCCTCGCGGGGAGGCTGCCCCGGGAAGGCGGGTCGATCCCCCCCGCCACGTTCCGCGTGCGGCTTCCCCGCGCGGCGGGAGGCGGCGGAACGGCCCGCGAGGAGATCGTTCATCGCCGGCCGCAGCCCGCCTGTCGGGGGAAGGACGCCGGGGCCTGGCTCGATGAACCGGACGCGGCGGCCTGGGAAGGGGTCGACCCCGCACGCGTTCGCCCCTGGCTTCCGCCGGCGCTTTTTCCCTCCGAGGAGGAACGGCTGCGGGAGGTGCTGCAGGGGCTTCTCGCCCGGGGGTTCCGGGAATTCGTGCTGAACGCCCCCTGGCAGGCGGCCCTTTTCCCGGAGGGCGAACGCCGCCTTTCCCTGTGGGCGGGCCCCTTCTGCAACCTGGCGAACGCCCTTTCCCTGGAGGTCGCGGCGGAGCTGGGTTTCTGCGGGGCGATCGTCTCCCCCGAGCCGCCCGCGGACGTGCTGCTTTCCCTGCCGCGGCGGAGCCCGATCCCGCTCGGCATCGTGGTCTGGGGGCTCTGGCCGCTTTGCGTCTCGCGCATCCCGCCGCTTTCCCTTGCCGCGGGCCGGCCCTTCCGCAGCCCCAAGGGCGAGGAGGCCTGGTTTCAGCAGCGGGGCGGCCTCACCTGGGTCTATCCCGGCTGGCGGATGGATCTGCGGGCGGAGAAGGAGAGGCTCGGGCGGGCGGGCTATTGCCGATTTGTCGAGCTCGCCGATCCCGTTCCCGCCGGGGTGCGCCTCAAGGCGCGTCCCGGCCGTTTCAACTGGGACGGCTCCTGGCCCTGAGGTCTCAGCGCTTTTTCTTGAGCCGCGCGATCGCGAGCGCCAGGCTCGTCTGCAGCCGTTCGATCGCCTGGGCGAGAATCCCGATCTCGTCCGAAGAACGCACCTCGATCTTCACGTTGAGATCCCCCAGGCTCATGCGTTCGGCCGCCTGGGTGAGGTGGAGGATCGGGCGGATCAGGCCGCGCGCGGCGAACCAGGCGACGACCGCGGCGAGCAGGGCCGTGATCGCCAGGAGGGCGTAGGCGAACTGGCGAAGGAGGGTGAGCCCCTCGAAGACCTCGGCCTCGTCCTGGGCGAGCGCGAGCACCCAGCCCAGCCCGGTTTTGCGCGCATGACCGAGCTGCGGCCGTCCGGACTCGTCGGTGAAGGAGGCGGTGAGGGTCGTCCAGCCTTTTTTGCGGAACTCGGCGACGAGGGGGTGCTGCGCGAGGTTTTCGCGTTTCTGGACGAGGTGCTTCGCGGGGTGGGCGAGCACGAAGCCCTGCTCGTCCAGGAGAAAGGCGGTCCCCGTGTCGCCGCGCTTCCAGGCCGCGATGTGGCGCGAGATGTCCTCCACGGTCATCGCCGCGGCCATGACCCCCGTCGTGCGCTCCCCCTCGCGGATCGGGACCGCGATCACCAGGGCGGGCACGTTCGAGGTGCGGCCGATCACGGTCTGCCAGGCCATCTGGCGACCGGCGAGGGCGTCCTTCACGTACTGCCGGTCGGCGTAGCTGACGAGCGGCTCGCGGTCGCTGCGGCCCACGTTCATCCCGTCCGGCCCCACGGTGAAGACGAGGTACATCCAGGGGTACTCGCGGCCGATGGCGCGCAAGAGCGGCTCCTGCTGCTCGCGGTTCATGGAGCGAATCTCGGGCATGGCGGCCGCCATGCGCAGGACGGCGAAGTTCGCCTGCGTCCAGGCGTCCAGCCGGTCGGCGAGCCCCTTGCCCGCCTCGACGAGGACCGCCTCGGCATCCGCGCGCATGCGGGCCGAGGATTCGCGGAAGGTGACGGCCCCGAAGAGGGCGAGGGGGACGACGCCCACGAGCAGCATGAAGGCGAGCGTCTTGCCGAAGATCCCGAACCGGGGGCGGCTGCGCGGGTAGGCGGCCTCGGAGAAGGGCTCCTCCCAGGCGGGGGCCTCCGGGAGGGCCTCCGGCCCGGCGTCGGCCGCGAGGGGCCTGGGCTTCGCCCCGGGGGCATCCTCGGGGTGCGGCGGGGGCGCCTCCTCTTCCGGCCGGGGCCTTCTCACGGTCAACAACTTGCCGCAGGCCTTGCAGGCGACCCGGACCGTGTCCGCCTTCATGCGCGTTTCGTCCACGCGGTAGCGCTTGCCGCAGGCATCACAGAGGACGTCGATCATCTTCGGCCTCCCGGTCCCGGTCCCGCCGGCGGGGTGAGCAGGGGAAGGATCGCCTTCTGGAAGGCGACCCGCTTTCGGGGTTCGGGGATTTCGGCCGCGAGCGCCGCCACGAGCTCGGCGGCGCGCTCGGGCGGGATGCCGCCCGCAGCCCCGGGGATGCGGGCGGCGTGCTCCTCGAGCAGCAGCCCCGCGATCGGGCCGACGGCGCGGGCGAGCTCGATCCGCAGCCGCTCGAGGAAGTCTTTCCCGAGAGGCGGCCGCCTCTTGCGCACGACCTCGATCAGCCCCTGGTCGAGGAGCTTTTTCAGGGCGCGCTTGAAGGAGGCGGCGTCGAGGTCCACCTCGGCGGCGATCTGGTAGAGGCTTTTCTCCTCCTCGATCGCCAGCAGCAGGCGCACCATGTCCGCGTCGAGGGAGACCCCCCGGTCTTCCCCCGAGATCGTCTTGCGGAAGTGCAGGCCCGCCGCGGTGGTGGAGGTGAAATCCATCGCCGCGCCGCTCAGGTCCGTCCCTTCTTTTCGAGCTCCTCGCGGAGCTTCTTCTCCATCTCGGCGAAGAGGGATTTCTTCTTCCCGGCCTGCTCGGCCTGGATCGCCTCGACCTTGCGTTCGATCTGGCGCTGGTGCTCGCGGAAGCGGCGCAGCTCCTCCTCGAGGCGCTTTCCCGTCTCCCCGCGGGGGATCTCCTCGATCCGCAGGTGGTCCCGCAGAAAGACGCGGTCCCCGAAGGAGCCCTGGACCACCTCCACCGCGCCCAGCTCGGCGAGCCGGCGCAGCACGATCCCGCCGCGCTCGGCCGAGAAGTCGAGGAGCCGGCAGAGGTCCTCCAGGGTGGCGGGCTGGGCGGTGCGGTGCTCGTGGAGGCGCAGCGCGGCGACGAGGAGGTGGGCTTCGGTGTAGAGATCGGGCTCCGGGCGATTCATGGGCGCATTCCCCGCGGCGGCTTGACTTCGGAAGGCGCCCAGAGTAGCATTTTCCTTTGTTTTGTCAAGGTGATCCACGGCCGGGTGCACCCGCGCGCAAGGAGGGGTCCGATGACGGAGATCGTGGAAGTGAAGGCCAGGGAAATCCTCGACTCGCGGGGCAACCCGACCGTCGAGGTCGAGCTCGAGCTCGCCTGCGGGGCGCGCGGCCGCGCCGCCGTGCCCTCCGGGGCCTCGACCGGGAGCCGCGAGGCGATCGAGCTGAGGGACAAGCGCGCCAAGCGCTATGGCGGCAAGGGGGTGCTCGCGGCGGTCAAGAACGTGACCGAGAAGATCGCCCCCGCCGTCTGCGGCATGGACGCGATGGCGCAGGAGGCGCTCGACCGGCGCCTGATCGAGCTCGACGGGACGGCGAACAAGTCCCGGCTGGGGGCGAACGCGATCCTCGGGGTCTCGCTCGCCGCCGCGCGGGCGGCGGCCGCGGCGGTCGGCCTCCCGCTCTTCCGCCATCTCGGGGGCCTCCGGGCGCGAACGCTGCCCATCCCCCAGATGAACATCGTAAACGGCGGGGCCCACGCCGCGAACACGCTCGACTTCCAGGAGTACATGATCCTCCCCGTCGGCGCCGAGAGCTTCGCCGAGGCCCTGCGCATGGGGGCGGAGACCTTCCATGCGCTCAAGGCGATTCTGCGCAAAAAGGGCTTCGCCACAGGGGTCGGCGACGAGGGCGGCTTCGCCCCCGATCTCCCCGACAACGAGGCGGCCTTCGGGCTCATCCTCGAGGCGATCCGCGCCGCGGGCTACCGGCCGGGCAAGGACATCGCCCTGGGCCTCGACGCCGCCGCCAGCGAGTTCTGCGAGGGCGGCCGCTACCGCCTGCGCGCCGAGAACAAGCGCCTGACGGCCAAGGAGATGGTCGATCTCTATGAAAGGCTGCTGGAGCGCTACCCGATCGTCTCGATCGAGGACGGGCTCGCCGAGGGCGACTGGGAGGGCTGGCGCCTGCTCACCGACCGGCTCGGCGGTGCGGTGCAGCTCGTGGGCGACGACATCTTCGTCACCAACCCGGCGATCCTCCGCAAGGGGATCGAGCAGGGGATCGGAAACGCCGTCCTGATCAAGCTCAACCAGATCGGCACCCTGACCGAGACGCTCGAGGCGATCGAGCTCGCCCGCGAGGCGGGCTACGCGACGGTGATCTCGCACCGCTCGGGGGAGACCGAGGACGCCTTCATCGCCGATCTCGCCGTGGGCGCCGAGGCCGGCCAGATCAAGACCGGTTCGCTGTCGCGCAGCGAGCGCATCGCCAAGTACAACCAGCTGCTGCGCATCGAGGAGGAACTGGGCGAAGCGGCACGCTTCTGCCGCACGATCTTCTGAGGCGAAGCGGCGCCTGCGGGCGCCGCTTCCGTTTTGAAGCCGCCCCGCCGGGGAGAAGGGGGTGCCGGATGCCGTTTTCCACGAAATTCATCTTCGTCACCGGCGGGGTGCTCTCTTCGCTCGGCAAGGGGCTCGCCTCGGCCTCGATCGGCGCGCTCCTCGAGAGCCGGGGGCTGACCGTGTCCCTCCAGAAGCTCGACCCCTACATCAACGTCGACCCGGGGACGATGAACCCCTTCCAGCACGGCGAGGTCTACGTCACCGACGACGGCACCGAGACCGACCTCGACCTCGGCCACTACGAGCGCTTCACCCACGCCGTGATGGGCCGGAGGAACAACTACACGACGGGGAAGATCTACCACTCGGTGATCACCAAGGAGCGCCGCGGGGACTACCTCGGGGGCACGGTCCAGGTGATCCCGCACATCACCGACGAGATCAAGCGCTGCATCCGCGATCTCGCCGACGGGGTCGACGTGGTGATCGTCGAGATCGGGGGCACGGTGGGCGACATCGAGAGCCTGCCCTTCCTCGAGGCGATCCGCCAGTTCCGCGCCGACGTCGGCAAAGACAACGTCCTCTACATCCACCTGACGCTCGTCCCCTACATCCGCACCTCGGGCGAGGTGAAGACCAAGCCGACCCAGCACAGCGTCAAGGAGCTGCGCAGCATCGGCATCCAGCCCGACATTCTTCTCTGCCGCACCGAGCGGCTGCTCTCCAAGGAGATCAAGGCGAAGATCGCCCTGTTCTGCAACGTGGGCGTGGATGCGGTGATCACGGCGAAGGACGTCGAGTGCATCTACGAGGTGCCGCTGGTCTTCCACGCCGAGGGGCTGGACCACAAGATCGTGGAACTGCTGAACATCTGGACCCGCGCCCCGCGGCTGGACGACTGGGAGGAGCTCGTCCGGCGCTTCCGCGAACCCGCCCACGAGGTGACGATCGCCATCGTCGGCAAGTACGTGAACCTGACCGAGTCCTACAAGAGCCTGAACGAAGCCCTGCACCACGGCGGGGTGGCAAACCGCAGCCTCGTGCGGCTCTTCTTCGTCGACTCCGAGCAGCTCACCGCCGAGAACTCGGGCGAGCGGCTCGCGGCCGCGGACGGGATCCTCGTCCCCGGGGGGTTCGGAAGCCGCGGGATCGAGGGGAAGATCGCCGCGGCACGCTGGGCGCGCGAACAGGGGATCCCCTACTTCGGGATCTGCCTGGGGATGCAGACCGCGGTGATCGAGTTCGCGCGCCACGTGGCCGGGCTTGCCCGCGCGAACAGCACCGAGTTCGACCCGCTCACCCCCGACCCCGTGATCCACCTGATGACGGAGTGGTTTGACGAGCGGACCCAGAGCCTGCAGCGCCGCGACGAATCCACGGAGAAGGGGGCGACCATGCGCCTGGGCGCCTACCCCTGCCGGCTCGCCGAGGGAAGCCTCGCGCACCGGATCTACGGCCGCGGGGAGATCTCCGAGCGCCACCGCCACCGCTACGAGTTCAACAACGCCTACCGCGAACGGCTCACCGCGGCCGGGTTGGCGCTGAGCGGGCTTTCGCCCGCGGGGGACCTGGTCGAGATCGTGGAGCTTCCCGGCCACCCCTGGTTTCTCGGCTGCCAGTTCCACCCCGAGTTCAAGTCCAAGCCGATGGACCCCCACCCCCTCTTCCGCGACTTCATCCGCGCCGCACGCGATCGCGCGCACGCCCGCGGCCGCTGACCGGCCCTTCGCCGCCGCTTCAAGAAGCCCTCCCCCCGGGGGAGAAGGCGCCTGTCGGTTCTGCGCGGTTCACACCCCCTGCCGCTTGCGCCTCAGGGCGCTGATAGGGGCCCCCCGAGGCCAAGGAGAGCCCTGCTTGCCGCCGGCGCGACCTCGAAGGCGCCTTGGCCCCTCGCCGGTTGGCGCTCGAAGGGCAAGCTCCCCGGGGGGTGGCCTTCCGGCCGCGGCTCACCGCCGGGGACGGAAGTCCCCTCCCCGCCGCCGCGGCGCGGGCCTTTCGCGGGGCAAGCCGCCCGCGGCCCGACCCCGGCTATTTCTTGAGGATCTGCTCGAGGGTTTTCTGCGCGCAGTCGGGGCAGTAGCTCGAGGTGATGTCGAGCTTCGCGCGCTGGTGGATGAACTGTTCCACGGGGACCCAGGGGCCCTGGCCGGGGACCTTGCCCGTGTCGTCCCGGATCTTCTTGCAGACGCAGCACATGGGGAGGATCTTCTGGTAGAGGTGGATCTTGCGCGTGAGCTCGAGCTTCTCGAGGCAGCGCTCCACGCGGAACTGGATCTCGGAGGATTCGCAGGGCTTGAGCATGTAGTCGTCGGCCTGGTTGCGCAGGGCCTCGATCGCCGAGAGCATGTCGCCGAACCCCGTGAGCAGGATGACCATCGTGGTCGCGTTTTTTTCCTTGCTCTTTTTGAGCACCTGGATCCCGTCGATGTGCTCCATGACGAGGTCGGTGATCACCAGATCGAAGGACTGGCGCTCGAGGAGCTCGAGGGCCTTTTCCCCGCTGTTCACCCGGGTCACGCGGTAGCCGCGCTGTTCCAGGTCTTCGCCGATCCCCTCGAGGATGAAGGGGTCGTCGTCGACGAGGAGGAGATCGTAGGTGACGGCAGGCGCTGGGTTCTGGGGCATGGGCCTCGCCTCCGGGGGGCAAGGAACGCAAGAAGGGATCATCGGCCGCGGCCGGGTGGGGCCGCGACCGGTTCGATCCTCCATAATAGCACGGATCGGGGCGAAAGGAAAAGAGGGGAGGCGGGGGCCGCCTCAGCTTCGCGGCGCGAGCCGGGCGACGATCGCCTCGGCGATCTTCTCCGCCGAGCGGCCGAAGAGCTCCTCGATCGGCAACAGCTCGAGGTGCTCGTCCTTCCAGGGGACCGAGTTCTCCTGGACGATGTTCTTGATGTTCTCGAACTTGCCGCCCAGGGCGCGGATTTTGAGCTCGAGCGGGACCTCCTCCCGGAAGCGGATGTGGAGCAACAGCAGCCGCTCGATGCGGCCGGCGCCGCCGGGCTCCGCCCCGAGGACCGGGATCACGAGGATGCTGCGGTCGTCCTTGCGGCCCTTGCCGATGTAGACGTTCCCCTGGCGGACGATGATGCGCTTGGTGCCCTTGAGCTCGGAATCGGATTCGACGCGCGAGGGGATCGCCGCCGTCGCCCCCCGCTTCACCTCGACGGCGATCCTCGTCTTCTCGCCGGGTTCGCCGAGGAGGTTCAGCCCCTCGATGCGGTAGAGGATCGAGCCCTCGATGCCCGCCACGACCCCCTGGAGGTTCCTGAGGACGATCACGTTCGCCGGGGTCAGCCGGGAGGGCGCGATCCCCTCCTGGGCGAGGGCCTCGAAGAGCAGGCCCTGCGGGGCCTCCTCGAGGCGGCTCGTCCCCACGGTCACGGTCTTCGCCTGGTGCTTGATCGCGTCCACGGGCCGCGCGAGCAGCCCCACCGCCTCGGCGAGCCGCTCGAGGAGCAGCCGCAGCAGGTTCGCGGCCGTCCCCTGCTCGCCGAAGTCGATCTCGAAGTCCGCGATCGGCAGCCGGCCCGTCAGGTACTTCAGCAGCAGCGTGAGGTCGGTCGCCGCGTCGTAGCCGACCGCGAGCGGCAGCTCGCGCCGCGCGCGGCGCTCGCGGAACTCGCGGTAGAAGGCGGCGACTTTTTCGCGGAAGGCGCGGTCGAGGACGAGCTCGTTGACGTCCCGGCCCGCCTCCCGGGCGGCGGCGATCGCGGCGAGGAGCTCTTCCTGGAAGCGGAAGAGGAAGCGCGAGCCCTCGTGGATCGCCAGCGCCGCGTGATACCCCCACAGGTGGCCGGCCAGCGTGTTCAACACCGGGGCGAGGTGCTCCTCGACCGCGGGCACCGGGATCACGTCCTCGGCGAAGGGCGCAAAACGCTCCTCGCCCTCGTCGCAGATGACGACCGGGGTCGCCCGGTGGGCGCGGAAGATGGCCGTGTCCTTGACGAGGTCGCCCAGCACCGCGGGGTGCGCGCCCGCGGCGCAGACGAGGATCAGCGGCTCCGAGGAGAGGTCGATGTGCTTCTTGTCCTCGACGTAGTCCGAGGAGATCGTCTTGTAGCAGAGCTCGCTCAACTTGATGCGGATCTCGTCGGCCGAGGCCTTGTTGGGGCCGCTGCCGACGACCGCCCAGTAGGTCTTGCCCGCGGCGAGCCGCGCCGCGGACCGGCGGATCCGCTCTTCTTGGGCGAGCACCCGGCGCATCCGGCCCGGCAGCGCGCGCAGCCGCTCGAGCTCCTCGGAGACGAAGCGGCCGTCGCGGCGGCCGGTCAGCCGGGCGAGGAAGAGCCCGAGAAGCGCGCCGGCCACGATCTGCGCGTAGAAGGCCTTGGTCGAGGCGACCGACATCTCGATGTCGCGGCCGCTGCTCGTGTAGAGAACGCCCTGGGTCTTGAAGGTGAGGTCGGACTCGCGGCGGTTGACGATCGCGATCGTGGCCGCCCCCCGCTCGCGGGCGAGGTCCACGGCGCGGTTCGTGTCGGTCGTGGTGCCGGACTGGCTGATCGCGACCACCAGGGCGTCGGCGAGCCCCTGCCGCCCCCCGGCGGCCCCGACCGCCAACCCGCTCAGCTCCGAGGCCTTCATCGCCTGGACCGCGACCGCCGGGTCCTGGAGGTAATGGCCGAGCAGGTTCGCGGCGACCTGCGCGGCGACCCCGGCCGTCCCCTGGCCGATGAAGAAGACGCGGCGGATTTCACCCGCCGCGAGGCGGCGGCGGAGCGCCTCGGGGACGGCGCGCTCGTCGAGGGCGACCTCGAGGCGCCCGGTTTCGGGGTCGGCGACCTTCCAGCGGTTCTGGAGCGTGCGCTCCACGGAGAGCGGCGACTCGGAGATCTCCTTGAGGAAGTAGTGGGGGTAGCCCTGCCGGTCGATGTCGCGCGAGGTGAGCTGCGAGCGAAGCAGGCGCCGGTCTTCGAGCGGGACCGGGGTCCCGTCGTAGCGCAGGAGGCGGATCCCCCGGGCGCCGCCCGCCGCCTCCTGGTCGAGGACGGCGATTTCGCCCTGGACGGTGCCGTGGGCGCCGGGGTGGGCCTTTTCCCCCTCGAGGCGGATGTAGTCGCTGGTCTCCTCGATGAAGCCGTAGACCTCGGAGGTGGGCATGTAATGGTCGGGGGCGATCCCGACGAACATCGCCTGGCCGCTTCCGCGCTGGGCGAGAAAGAGCTTGCCCGGGGCGAGGCTCGTGTGCACGGCGATGGCGTGGGAGCCGCGGAAATCGTTCACCGCGCGGCGGAACGCCTCCTCGACGCTCACGCCGCCGCGCAGGTGGCGCTCGATCCAGAGGGGGATGATCTTGGTGTCGGTCGTGACCTCGGGGGGGATCCTAACCCCCTCCGCCTCGAGGAGGCCCTTCAACTCCTCGAAGTTGTCGATGTCGCCGTTCAGGCAGGCGTGGATGACGGCGCAGCCCGAGTCCCGCCGCCCGGCCGCGGTGCCGTTGTCGACGGGGTGGCAGTTCGCCTCGGTGATCGCCCCGACCGAGGCCCAGCGCGTGTGCGCGTTCACGGTGAAAAAGCGGGCCGGCCGGGCAAGCAGCGCGTGCAGCACGCGGTCGGAGGCGATTTCCCTGCGCAGGAAATCGATGTTGTCGCCCAGGCTGCCGATCTCGCGGGCGACTTTGTACGTGAGGGCCGCGGCGACCTGGTCGCCCGCGCGGTGCAGGCGGATGCCGCCGTGGAGGAGGGGCTCGCGGCCGGACCGGGCGGCGAACTGGGCTTCGAGGCGGCGGCGGCGGAGATCCTCCTCGAAGCGGCCGAACTCGGCGCCGGAGAGGGTGAAAAGGAGCGAGACCCCGGCCGAGTCGCGGCCGCGCACCTCCATCCGGTCGATGCTGTTCAGGACGGCGTTCACGTCCCGGAGCGCAAGCAGCCCCTCGGCGGGCGGCGGCTCCGGAAAGGAGGCCGCGAGGGCCTCGACGCGCCCGATGTTGTTCAGCATCTCGGCCTTAAGCCACCAGGCGATGTCTCTGAGCCGCTCGATTCGCTCGGAGGCCCGCTCGGCCTCGGCGCCGGGGAGGCGGCCGGCGTGCTCGCGGAAGAGATGGGCCTCGCGCTCCGCCGCCTCCCCGATCCGGGAGGCGAGATCGCGCGCCCGGTCCCGGGCCGCAGGATCCGAAAAGAGCGTGAGAAACGCGGACCTGCGCCTGAGCCGCAGGACCTCGCGGGAAAGGGCCGCGATCCCCTCCTCGCCGCTAGGGGGATCCGGGGCGGGGCCCCGTGCGTCGCGGGCGAGCACGGCATCGGCGAGCTTCCCGATCCGACCCCAGTCGGGCCGCTCCGGCGCCGCGGCGCGCCGGAAGGCGACGATGCCCGCGATGCCGCAGCCGAGGCGGTTTGGCGCCAGCGGAAAGAGGACGATCGCGCCGGGGGGCACGGAGGCGGGGTGGCGACCGAAAAAGACGGGCGCCCGCAGGAGGCGGGCGAAGCCGCAAAGGCGCCCTTTCAGGGCGGCGGCCGCGGTGCGAAGGAGACGACGGCGGGGCATGGTCACCTCAAACGGGGACCGGCGGGCGCTCCGTTCGCGAACCCCCGCCGGCGCAAGGATCGAACCCAGTTCCGGGAAGCGTAGCGAAAATTTCCGGAAAGCACAAACCGTGCCGTTTACTTCAAAGCACTTCCCGGAGGCACCGGTTTGACGGGGGCGACGAGGACGGGCCCCGCTTCGCCGCCGGCCGCAAGGAGCATCCCCTGCGAGACGACCCCCATCAGTTTCGCGGGCTTGAGGTTGGCGATGACGATGACCTGGCGGCCGACCAGCTCCTCGGGCCGGTAGTGCTCGGCGATCCCGGCGACGATGGTGCGCCGCTCGCCGCAGTCGATCTCGAGCTTGAGGAGCTTTTTCGCTTTGGGGAGCGGCTCGGCGGCGAGCACGGTGGCCGCGCGCAGATCGAGCTTGAGAAACTCCTCGATGCCGACCTCGGGCTTGCGGGTCGGGGTCTCCGGGGAGGCGGCCGCCCCCGGTGCCGCGGCCTCCGGGCCGGGCTCCGCCGTGGCCGGCTCGACGCGGGGAAAGAGGGCGCTCGCCTTGCCGAGCCGCGTCCCGGCGGGAAAAGGTTGCCACAATTTCATGTCTTCCAGGTTCGTAAACCGGGGGTCCGCCTCCAGACCGAGCTGGGCCTGCATGCGGGCCGACGTGTGCGGCATCACCGGGTGGAGCAGCCCCGCGACGAGCCGCATCCCCTTGAGCAGGCTCGCCAGCACCGCCTCGAGCTGCGGCCGGGTGCTCTTCTTCTTGGCGAGTTCCCAGGGCGCGCTCAGGTCCACCGCCTTGTTCAGGCGGCCGACGAATTCCCAGACGGCGGCGAGCGCGCGGTGGAATTCGAAGGCCTCCATGGCGCGCTCGTACTCGAGGACCGTGCGCACGGCCTCGGGCCCGAGCCCCAGCCCGTACTGCCGCGCCGTCTCGGGGTCGACGGCGGGGACGACCCCGTCCACATACTTCCAGGCCATGGTGAGCACACGGGAGAAGAGGTTGCCGAGATCGTTGGCGAGGTCCGCGTTCAGGCGCTGGACGAGGGCCTCCTCGCTGAAGGAGGCGTCGACGCCGAAGGCCATCTCGCGCAGGAGAAAATAGCGGAAGGCGTCCAGGCCGTAGCGGTCCTTGAGGGAGAGCGGCTCGACCACGTTGCCCAGGCTCTTCGACATCTTGCCCTCCTCCACCTTCCAGTAGCCGTGCACGTGGAGGTGCCGGAAGAGGGGGATCCCGGCCGCGCGCAGCATGCAGGGCCAGTAGATGGCGTGGGGCTTGAGGATGTCCTTGGCGATCAGGTGGCGGGCGGCCGGCCAGAAGGCGGCGAAGAGCTCGCCCTCCGGCCAGCCCAGGGCCGAGACGTAGTTGAGCAGCGCATCGAACCAGACGTAGGTCACGTAGCGCTCGTCGAAGGGCAGCGGGATCCCCCAGTCGAGACGCGAGCGCGGCCGCGAGATGCACAGGTCCTCGAGCGGCTCGCGCAGGAAGGCCAGGACCTCGTTGCGGTAGCGCTCGGGGCGGATGAAATCGGGGTGCCGCTGGATGTGGTCGACGAGCCAGTCCTGGTAGCGGCTCATGCGGAAGAAATAGTTCGCCTCGCGGATCCGCTCGGGGGCGACCCGGTGGTCCGGGCATCGGCCCTCGACGAGCTCGCGCTCGGTGTAGAAGCGCTCGCAGCCGAAGCAGTAGAGCCCCTCGTACTCGCTGAAGTAGATGTCGCCCGCCTCGTGGATCCGGCTGAGGACGCGGGCGACGACGGCCTGGTGCCCGGGGTCGGTGGTGCGGATGAAGCGGTCGGGGGCGATGGCGAGTTCCGGCCAGAGCTCGCGGAAGAGGCGGCTGACGCGGTCGACGTACTCCCGGGGGCTGAGGCCCTCCTTGCGGGCCGCGCGCACGATCTTGTCGCCGTGCTCGTCGGTGCCGGTCAGGAAAAAGACCCTCTCCCCGCGCATGCGCCGAAAGCGGCTCGCCGCGTCGGCGACGAGCGTGGTGTAGGCGTGGCCGAGGTGCGGCCGGGCGTTCACGTAGTAGATGGGGGTCGTGATGTAAAAGGTCATGCTCATTTCCTCTCCGGAGGCTGTCGCGGCTGGACGCTGTCGGCCGGGACCTCGACCTCGGCGCCGTTTTCGATCTTCACCGCGATCCGGCCGCCGATCGGGTTGTGGCGCACGATCTTTCCCGCACCCTTCGGGGTGTCCACCCAGGAGCCGACCTTGGGGAGATCCTTCTTCAGGTCCTTGTAGGTCTCGTACTCGTAGACGAGGCAGCACATCAGGCGGCCGCACTGGCCGGAGATCTTCGTCGGGTTGAGCGAGAGGCCCTGCTCCTTCGCCATGCGGATCGAGACCGGGTCGAATTTTTCGAGGTGGGTGGCGCAGCAGAGCTCCCGGCCGCAGCGGCCGATCCCGCCGGACATCTTGGTCTGGTTGCGGATGCCGACCTGGCGCATCTCGATCCGCGTGCCGAGCTCGCGGACGAGCATCTTGAGCAGCTGCCGGAAGTCGACGCGGCCCTCGGAGGTGAAGAAAAAGGTGATCTTCGAGCCGTCGAAGGCCTTCTCGACGGCGAAGAGGTTCATGGGCAGGTTCAGCTCGCGGATGAAGCGGCGGCAGAGCCGGAAGGCGTCACGCTCCTCGGCCGCGTTCTTCTCGCGCTGCTCGAAATCGCGCGGGGTGGCCAGGCGGTAGACTTTCTTGAGCGGCCTGTCGGCCGGCCAGTCCTCGACCCAGCGCGGCGGGGCGGCCACGGTGGCGAGGCTCAGGCCCTGCTCGGTTTCGACGATGACCGCGTCCCCGGGCGCGAGGACGAAGGCGCCGGCGTCGAAATCGTAGACTTTCCCGGCGGGTTTGAAACGGATGCCGACGACTTTGGCCATCATGTCATCCCGGATTCCCTGAAGGGTTCACGGCCCCGGCGCCGGACCGCGCCGGGAGGGATCCCGCGACGGCGTACTCGAGGAAAAGCGCCTCGAGCACCGCCCGCGGCTGGACGTTGGCGGCAAGCCGCCGCTCGGCCCGCTGCAGGGCCTCCCAGGCCCGGGGCGCGAAATCCCCGGGAAGCCGGCCGGCCGCCTCGGCGATCTCGCCCCGCACGTCGCGGTTGACCAGGTGCGCGGCGCCCTCGGCCGCGAAGGCGAGGTCCCGCACCCAGGAGGCGACCAGCCCGAGCACCTCCTCGGCCTCGCTGCGCGCGCGGGAGAAGCTTGCCGCGAGGAGGAGCGCCCGCAGCGGCGGCCCGCCGGCCAGTTCGGGCAGCTCGGCGAGGAGCCGGCGGCGCTTCTCCGGCCAGCCTTGGCGCAGCATGGCGAGGGCGCGGGTGACGCTGCCCCCGGCCGTGTCGGCCACGGCCTCGGCCTCCGCCGCGGGCACCCCGTGGGCCCGCTCGAGGATCGCGGCCAGGTGCCGCGCGGCGATCGGCTTGAAGCGCAGCTGCCGGCAGCGCGAGACGATCGTCGGCAGCAGGTCCGCCGCCTGCGGGGCCGTCAGGACGATCAGCGTCCGCTCGGGCGGCTCCTCGAGCACCTTCAACAGCGCGTTCGCCGCGTGGGGGTTCAGCCGCTCGGCACCGGCGATCAGGGCCACGCGGTGCCGCCCCTCGTAAGGCTTGAGCGCCAGTTCCCGGCACAGCTCGCGCACCTGGTCGATGCGGAACTCCTTCCCCGCGGGTTCGAGCACGAGGACATCGGGGTGGCTGCCGGCGGCGATCCGGCGGCAGGGGCCGCAGTCGCCGCAGGGCAGGGACCCGACCGCCCCCTCGCCGGCCGCGCAGTTCACGGCCATGGCCAGCGCGCGGGCCGCCGTGCGCTTGCCCACGCCCTCGATGCCGGTGAAGAGCAGGGCGTGCGGGAGGGTCCCGTGGCGAAGAAAATCGAGGAGGGTCCGGACGACACGGTCCTGGTCGATGATGGCGTCGAAACCGGGCAGTTCAGGCTTCCTTCGGGGAGTCGACCCGTTCCTTCGGGGAGTCGACCCGTTCCTTGAGCTCCTTGCCCGACTTGAAGAACGGAAGCTTCTTGGGGCGGATGGTCACCTTGTCGCCGGTCTTCGGGTTGCGGCCCACGTAGCTCTTGTATTCCTTGACGAAAAAGCTGCACAGCCCGCGGATCTCGACCCGCTCCCCGCGGGCGAGCGCGTCGGCCATGTGGTCGAAGAAGATCTGCACGACCTGGGCGGCTTCGGCCTTGGAGATGTTCGCTTCCGTTTTCAGCGCGGAGATGAGCTCCAGCTTGTTCATGAACCCTCCTCCCGAGCGGGCGCGCGCCCGATCAGGTTTTCCTTATATTCCCGATGCCTATTCGCTGTCAAGCCGTCAGCCGAGAACCGGCGGCAGAAGCTCTACATCCCCTTCGTCCACCTCCACCGCGGCGAATTGGCCGAGGGCCTCGACGTTCACCACCACCCGGCCGAAGCCGCGGTAGCGGACGAAGGAGCCCGTCACGCCGGCGAGCGGCCCGCGCACGACGAGCACGCGGTCGCCCTGCCGCAGGCGGGAGCCGGTCGTGATCGGCATCTCCGAGGCGACCATGATCCGGAGCGAGGCGACCGTTTCCTCGGCGACCGGGACCGGCCCGGAGCGGGTGCCGACCAGCCTCACCACGCCGGTGGTCTTGACGATCTCGAGGTGCGTGCGGGGGTGGAGGTCGGTGTGGACGAAGAGGTAGCCGGGGAAAAGAGGCACCTCGATCATCAGGCGCCGGTCGCGGCGCGCGCTGCGCACCTTGACCCGCGGGAGAAAGACCTCCATCGATTTCTTGAGCAGCCCCTCGAGCACCACCTGCTCGTGGCGGCTCTTCGTGTGCAGCACGTACCATTGCCGGGTGAGGCGCTTGTCTTCCATCTCCAAAACCCGTCTTTCCTCCCGCCCGCGGGCGGCCTCAGAACCCGAACTCCCCGATCCCTTTCAGCCGGATGCGGACACGGGCGCCCAGGTCTTCCTCCTCGAGGCCGAAGACGGCCTCGATCGCCCAGCAGGGGGCGTCGTAGACGAAGCCCAGGCCGTAGGCCGGGGAACGGCCGCTTTCGATGTCCCGCTCGTAGCTGCCGAGCAGGCTCAGCCGCTCGCTCACCGCGAGGCGGCCGTCGAGCCGCAGGCTGTGGATGCGGCGCTGCTCGGTCGTTTTCTGGGGCTCCAGGATCTGGCCGAACTCGTACTCGTCGTTTTTCTCGTCCTCGCTCGTGTCCCGGTCCCAGCGGTAGCCGACGAAAAGGTGGTTGCCGCGGCGCTCGCCGAGCTCGAGCGTGAGCGAGCCGCGGTCGATCCGGTTCGTGTGCGGGTTCCAGGCGATCTCCTGTTCGAGCCGCAGGGGATCCATCCACAGGAGGTTCACGCGGCTGGCGACGGCCGAAAAGGGCTCCCGGTGGCGGGCGAAATCGTAGTATTGCCGCAGCCGCCAGCGCAAGAGGTCGCGATAGGCCACGGGGCCTGCGGCCCCCGCGGCGGCGGCCGGTTCCTCGCCCTCGGCCCCGGCCGGGGGCTCCGGCCGCAGCCGGGCGGTGAACGTCTGGGTGAGTCCGTAGCTCACGCGGTTGCGGTTTTCGATGCGGTCGCGGGAATCGATGTTCGGCAGCCGCTCCTGGGCGGCCTCGGGGACGTAGGTGTGGGCGATCTCCGGCGCCACCCGGTGCCGCAGGCGCTCGACCCGGCCTTCGCCGCCCTCGTAGACGCGGTAGACCTCGGTGCCGACGACCAGCCGGGTGTCGTAGAGTTCGCGGTGGAAGTACTCGTCCTCGGACCAGGGGGTCCCCTCCTGCGCCTCGTACTGCTGCCAGAGGGTCTGGCGGAAGCCGACCGAGGGCTCGACCGTGAGGTAGGGGAAGAAGGACCAGGGCAGGTAGAGGCGCGGCCAGAGGTCGGCCCGCTGCACGCCGAAGCCGCGCCGGCGGTAGAAATGGTCGTACTCCGAGCTCAGGCTGGCATGGAAGGGGGTCTCCAGGGCCTGCTGCTTCGGCGCGGCGAAGACGACGACGGGCAGCCGCTGGGTGGTCTCCTTGCGGTTCTGGCCCCTGCGCACGTCGTCGTAGAGGATCGCCCCCCCGCTCAGGCTGACCTGCTGGAAGCCGCGGCTCACCCAGAGCCGGTTTACGCGCACGGGGTCGTCGAAATCGTCGATCGTGCGGCCCAGGAACTCGCGGAAGAGGGACTCGGAGTCCCTCCAGCCCATCTGCCCCGTCTTGAAGAGCCGCAGATAGTCCTGGTCGCTCAGGAGGTCGAGGTCGAGCCGGCCGAAGGCGCCGGCCGGGAGCGGGCCGGCATGGCTCGCCCGCAGCCACCAGCGGTCGCGGTTGGGGCGGAAATAGGTTCCCGAGGGGTCCGTGTAGCCCCAGTCGGAACTCGCGCTGCCGGAGCCGTCGTCCACCTTGTCGTCGTGGAGGAAGTCGAAGAGGACGGCCCCCTTGGTGTCGCGGTCGAGGTAGTAGCGGAACTCGACCCCCGGCCGCACCCCGCGCGCGGTCAGGCCCTCCACGAACACGGTCAGGTCCTTGCGGTCGTCGATCGCCCAATAATACGGCTGGCTGTAGAAGGCCCCCTTGCGGCGGCTGTAGCCCATTTCCGGGAAGAGAAAGCCGCTCTGGCGCTTGTTCCGCGCCGGGAAGGAGACAAAGGGCGCGTAGAAGAGGGGAAGGTCGCGCACATGGAGGAGGGCGCCCCAGGCCGTCCCTGCGCCGTCCCCCTGCACGCGGATGTCGCGGCCGGAGATTTTCCAGTCGGGCGGGGAGCCGTCGCAGGTCGTGATCTCGCCCTCCGGGAGGCGATAGAGGTCGGGGCCCGTCTTCTCGATCCGCGCGCCCCGGATGCGGTAGTTGTTTTGGCGGATGAAGACCTCGGCTTGGTCGAGCCGCCCGGTCTCGTTGTGAAGATCGTAGGCGAGAGATTCCCCGCGCAGCTCATCCTCCCCCACCCGCAGGACGACGTGGCCCTCGGCCTCGAGAAGGCCCGTCCCGCGGTGGTAGCGGATGCGGTCGGCCTCGATCGAGCGGTCCAGGCGCCAGAGGACGACCCCGCCCTCGGCCTCGAGAAGATCGGCCTCACGGTCCTCGCGCAGGCGGTCGGCCTCGATCTCCCAGGGGGTTTCGGGCGGGGCGGCGCCGGAGGCGGCGGGGAGCCCCTGGGCCCGGGCCGCCCCCGGCGGAAGAACGAAAGCGAGCAGCGCCGCGAGCAGCACGACCCGAAGCGACGATCCCCGCTTTTCGCCTGTGGCGGCGGCAGCGGCGGCCGGGCCTGGGTGCGGGGAGCGGTTCACGGCGGGTGTTCCTCCAGGCGGGTTTCTGCGTCTCCGGCACGGGGGGCGGCGCCCCGGATTCCTGAACCCTTGCGCGCCGACGGGAACTTCGCTATAAAGCGAAGGCCTGGTCAAAAGTCAAGATATTGTTTCGCATGGATATTCTTCTGACCAACGACGATGGCGTCCACGCCCCGGGGCTGCGTGCGCTCGAGGCCGTGCTGGCCGCCGAGCACACCGTGACGATCGTCGCCCCCGACCGCGAGCGCACGGCGATCGGCCACGCGATCACGCTCCACCAGCCTCTCCGGGCGGAGCGGGTTTGCGAAAACGGCGGCTCCCCCGCCTTCGCCGTGAACGGCACCCCGGCCGACTGCGTCAAGCTCGCCTTGCTCGATCTCCTCGGCCGGACCCCGGATCTCGTGATCTCGGGACTGAACCGCGGGGCGAACGTCGGCGTCAACATCAACTATTCCGGCACGGTCGCCGCGGCGCGCGAGGCGGCCCTGCGGGGCATCCCGGCGATCGCGGCCTCGATCGCCTCCGGCGCCCCCTACCCGCCGCGGCAGGCGGCTTCCTTCGTCGCCCGGCTCGTCGCCCGGCTCTCCCTCCGGCGGCTGCCGCCGCGCACCTTGCTCAACGTCAACTTTCCCGCCGTGCCCTGGGAAGAGATCGCCGGCGTGCGGCCGAGCCGCCAGGGGCTCACCCTCTTCGCCGAATACGTCGAGAAGCGGCTCGACCCGCGGCGGCAGCCCTACTACTGGCAGGGCGCCGACACCCAGGACTTCGAGGACGACCCCGAGGTCGACGGGGCGGCGCTGCGCCGCCGCTTCATCACGGTGACGCCGATTTCCTGCGACGCCACCGACTACCGGCTGCTCGCCGAGCTCGGCTCCTGGGATCTCGGCCCTCCGGCGGACGGGTAGGCGGGCCTTCCATGTCCCCGGGGAAACCGGTCTTCATCACCTTCGAGGGCGGCGAGGGCGCCGGCAAGACGACCCAGATCCTCCACGTCGCCGCCTTCCTCACCGACCGCGGCCAAAGCTGCATCCTCACCCGCGAACCGGGCGGGACCGACCTCGGGCGCAAGATCCGCGCGCTGCTGCTCGATCCCGCCCACGTCGCCATGGACGCGCGGACGGAGCTCCTGCTCTACATGGCCGACCGCGCCGAGCACCTGGCGCGCGTGGTGCGCCCCGCGCTCGCCGCCGGGCGGGTCGTCCTCTGCGACCGCTTCTTCGATGCGACCGTGGTCTACCAGGGGGCCGCCCGCGGCCTCTCCATGGAGTGGGCCGAGACCCTCCACGAGCTCGTCTTCCCCGGGGTGCGGCCCGATCTCACGCTGCTCCTGGATCTTCCTCCCGAGGTGGGGCTGGCACGCGCGCGGCGCCAGATGGAGAAGGGCGGGCGGGCCGCGCGCGAGGGCCGCTTTGAGAACGAGGAACTCGGCTTCCACCGCCGGGTGCGGGAAGGCTACCTCGAACTCGCCCGCCGCCGGCCGGAGCGCTTCCGCGTGATCGACGCCGGCCGCGGCGAGGCGGAGGTGAAGGCCGATCTCCTGCGGGCGGTGGCGGGCTTTCTGGGGATCCCGCCCCCCGGGGGGGAGGCGCCGTGAACCCCGAACGATTCCCGCTGCGGGGCGCAAGCCTCCTCGAGGCCATCGGCAACACGCCGCTCGTCGAGATCCGGCGTTTGAACCCCCACGGGCGGGTGCGGGTCTTCGCCAAGCTCGAATCCCTCAACCCCGGCGGCTCGATCAAGGACCGGCCCGCGCTCGCCATGATCGAGGCCGCCGAGCGCTCCGGCGAGCTCACCCCCGCCAAGACCGTGATCGAGGCGACGAGCGGGAACACGGGCATCGGGCTTGCGCTCGTCTGCGCGGTGAAGGGCTACCGGCTGATGCTCGCCATGTCCGAGGCCGTGAGCCTCGAGCGGCGGCGCATCCTCCAGGCGCGCGGCGCCGAGATCCTGCTCACCCCCGGGCACCTCGGCACCGACGGGGCGATCGAGGAGGTCTACCGCCTGGTGCGCGAGAACCCGGAGCGCTTCGTCGCCGTCGACCAGTACAACAACGAGGCCAACTGGAAGGCCCACTACCACGGCACGGCCGCGGAGATCTGGCGGCAGACGGGCGGCCGGGTGACGGCCGTCGTCGCCGCCATGGGGACCACGGGCACCCTGATGGGGGTCTCGCGGCGGCTGAAGGAGCTCAACCCTGCGGTGCGCATCGTGGGGGTCGAGCCCTTCCTCGGCCACGCCATCCAGGGCCTGAAAAACCTGCGCGAAGCCTACACGCCCGGCATCTACGAGAAGGAGCGGCTCGACGAGAAGATCAACATCGAGGACGAGGAGGCCTTCGAGACCGCCCGCCGGCTCGCCCGCGAGGAGGGACTCTTCGTCGGCATGAGCAGCGGGGCGGCGATGGCGGGCGCTCTCCGGGTCGCAGCACGCCTGCGCGAGGGCCTGGTCGTCGTGATCCTGCCCGACGGCGGGGAGCGCTACCTCAGCACCCCCCTCTTCGCCGCGCGGGAAACCCCGGCGATGCGCCTGCACAACACGCTCACGCGCGCGTGCGAAACCCTCTCGCCCGCCGTCCCCGGCCGGGTCGCCGTTTCCACGAGCGGACCGAACCTCCAGCGGCCCCTTTCGCTCACCGAGGCGCGGCGCTTCGTCGTCGCCGATCTCCTGTGCCGGGCGCTCAGGGCGCGAGGGCTTTCGGTGAAACAGGCGATCGATCTCCCCGACCTCGATCTGCTCCCGGACGGCGGGGCCGCCGCGGCGGTCGAGCGCTTCCGCGGCACCCTCGCCGCCTTGGGCGTCCGGCCCGCCGAGATCTACGCCCGCGCCGGCGAGCACCTTGAGGCGATGGTCGATCTCGCCCGGCGGCTTCTCGACAAGGGCTTCGCCTACGAGAAGCTGCGCTCCCTCTACTTCGACCTCTCGCGGGCCGCGGGCTACGGCCGGCTCTCGGGGGTCGATGCCGCCAAGGTGCGCGTGGGGGCGAGCGTCGACCTGAGCGACTACGAAAAATTGAACCCCCGCGATTTCGCGCTCTTGCGGCGCTGCCGGCTCGCCGACCTCAAGCGCGGCGCCTTCGTCAAAAGCCCCTGGGGCAACGTGCGGCCGGCCTGGCACCTGCAGTCGGCGGCCGCGGCCACGGCCGCCCTGGGGTTCGGCTTCGACCTGCGGGTCGTCGCCCAGGAACTTCTCTTCCCGCACCACGAAAACGAAAACGCGATCGCCGAGGCCGCAAGCGGCGCGCCGCTCGCGCGCGCCTGGCTCGCGGTCGCCCCCGTGACCGGCGCGGCCCCGCCCGTGGAAGAGCTCCTTGCCGCGGGCGTCTCCGGCCGCGCCATCCGCGGCGTTCTGCTCTCGATCCACTACCGCCGGCCGCTTTCCTTCTCCGCGGAGAAGCTCGAGGCCACCGAGCGCGCCCTGCGCCGCCTCGACGGGTGCCTTGCCGGGCTGCAGGCCCTCGAGCGGGGCGGGGATCCGCCGGCGGAGGCCGAGCAGCTCGCCTTCGACCTGCGCCAGGGGGTGCGCGCCGCGCTCGACGACGACCTCGATTTGCCCGCGGCGCTCGCCGTGATCTTCAAGACCGTGCGGCGGATCCATGCCCTCGCCGCCGCCGGGGCGCTCACCGCCCGCGGGGCGCGGAGGCTGCTCGAGGCCTTCCGGGAGCAAGACGAGGTGCTGAGACTCTTTCCCGCGGGCGAACCGCCGGCCCCGGACGCCGAGCTGCGCGAGCTGATCGCGGCCCGCGCGGCCGCGCGGGCCGCGGGCGACTTCCAGACGGCCGACCGGCTGCGCGAGGAGCTCCTGCGCCGCGGCGTGCGCGTCCAGGACCCCCCCGCCCGCAGCCGCGGGCCGCGGGGCGACGGGGGGGCGGCGTGAAGGCGGTCCTCTTCCCGCACACCGACCCGCCGGACGCCTGGGCGGAGCCCCTGAAGGCGGTCTTCAGCGAGGTCTTCGTCTACCGGCCCGACCACCGCCCGCCCGAGGGGAAGGCCGCGGCCTTTTCGTGGGTTCTTGCGCCGCAGGAGGATGCCGGGCGGCTCGAGGCCGAGGTGCGCGCCTGGACGTCGTGGGCCGCGCTGCACCACGGCGGGGCGGGTGTCGCGGCGGCCTGGCAGGCCATGGCCGGCGAAAGGCACGCCGCCGAAGAGCCCGGCGCCCTCGCCGCCCGGATCCGGGGGGCGGGGCCGGGGGCCGCCGGGGGCGGGGCGCAGGAGCTGTGGACCGCCCGGGTGCTGCTTCTCCTTGCGGAGCGGGCCGACCGGGACCGGTGCGAGGCGGCGCGGATCCTCGCCCGCGGCGAGGCGCAACTGAAGCGGCTCGTTGCCGCCATCGCCGGCGATCCGCTCCCCCCGGCGGAGCCGGCCGCCGGCGAAGCGGCGGCGGAGACCGTGGGGCAGGCCGCGGCGAGGCTCCGCGGGTGGGCGCGGCTCTACCGCGCGCGGCCGGCCCAGGCGGCGGCGGTCTTCGTCACCGCGAGCCCCGCCGCGTTTTCGCTGCTGGAGGAGCGTCTGGCCGGCGCGGCCCGTTATCCCGCGGCAGAGCCCGCCGGGGCCGCGGCGGGGCCTCTTTCCCGGCTTCGGGTGCTCCTTGAGAGCGTGAGCCGGGGCCGGATCCCCCTTTCCCCGGAGCCGTCCGGCCGCACCGCCGCCGAGCCGGCCGGGCTGCTCGCCTTCCCCGGCGTGTCCCCGCTTCAGCTCGTGGAAGCCCTGCTCGACCCGCGGCGGAACCCCCTCGCCGAGGAGGCCCCCGCGGCCGCGCCGCGGGGCGTGACGATCGTCCTGCGGCTTCCCCTGCCGCCGCTTGGTTGAAGGCCGCCGCGAGTCTTGACAGGCCCGTCGGATGTGGTTTATGCACTCGACGGTTTTTTCGCCCCCCACGAGCGAGCCGGCCTGCGGGCCGTCGGGATCCAATCACGAAAGGAGAGCTGCGGATGGCGTTTACCCCCACGGTGGATGAGGAAAAATGCGTCGGTTGTGAAGAATGCGTGGATGTCTGCCCGGTCGAGGTGTTCGAGATGCAGGACGGCAAATCGAAGCCGGTGAACGCCGACGAATGCCTGGGCTGCGAGAGCTGCGTCGAAGTCTGCTCCGAGGGCGCGATCACGGTCGAGGAAAGCTGAAGCCGGCGACGGCGAAGAAAAACCGGCGCCGCCGCGGCGCCGGTTTTTCTTTTGGCGAAAACGGGGCGCCCCCGGCCACGGGTTGCGAAGAAAGCAAATGATGTGCTACATCGATAGGTTATGAAGCAGTACGTCGTCGACCAGCTGCGGCTTGCCGACGAGCGCCGGGTGCGCGAGTTCCTCGAGCGGCGCTATGGCCCGCCCGCCCTCGGGGCGATCTTCTGGGTCCCCCTGGAGGCCGGTCTCCTCAGCCCGCTCCAGAGCGCGCACCGCGAATGCCAGCCGCACTGCGCCGCCATCGAGCTCGAGTCCGGCAGGCTCTCGCTTGAGCTGTTGATCCGCAGCCGGCAGCGGCTGCGCTGCAGCTGCATCGCCTACGCCTCGCGGGCCCAGCGCGAGTGGCTGATCGGCGAGATCGACGCCATGCTCGAGGAGCTCACCATTTCCGTATGACGGCTTCGGGGGAGGCGTTGCGCTCCGTGGGACCGAACCTTTTCCGCTCCCGGCCGATCGCCGCCCTGCACGTCGCCCTGATCATGGCCTGGACGGTTTCGGCCACCTTCGTGCTCGGCGTGGTCGCCGTGTGGGTTTCGGTCTTCTCGCGCTCGGGGAACCTCGTTCACCGGATCGCCCGCCTGTGGGGGCGCTCGATCCTGCTCGTGAGCGGGGTGCGGGTCGCCGTGCGCGGCCGGGAGCACCTGGACCCCGGCACACCGTGCATCTTCATGGCCAACCACCAGAGCAACTACGACATCCCCGTGCTCCTCGGCCACCTGCCGGTGCAGTTCCGCTGGCTCGCCAAGGCGGAGCTCTTCCGCATCCCGCTCTTCGGCCGCGCCATGCGCGGGGCGGGCTACATCCCGATCGACCGCCGGAACCGCGCGGCCGCCTTCCAAAGCCTCGGCGAGGCGGCGGCCAAGATCCGTGCGGGGGCCTCGATCGTGATCTTCCCCGAGGGGACGCGCAGCCCGGACGGCGAGCTCAAGTCCTTCAAGAAGGGCGGCTTCGTGCTCGCCCTGCAGGCCGGGGCGCCGGTCGTGCCGGTCGCCATCTCCGGCACCCGCGAGGTCATGGCCAAGGGGAGCCTCTGGATCCGGCCCGGCCGGGTGACGGTGACGATCGGCAAGCCGATCCCCGTGGCGGGGGGGGCATTCCCGAACAAGGAAGCGCTCATGGAGGCCGTGCGCCGGGCGATCCTCGCGGCCTCCGGCGCCGGCGGGGCGGGCGGGCCATGCTGCGACTGATCCCGCTCGGCGGGCTGGGGGAAATCGGGCTCAACATGATGGTCGTCGAGTGCGGCGAAGACCGCCTCGTCATCGACGCCGGCCTCATGTTCCCCGAGGATTACATGCTCGGGGTCGATTTCGCGATCCCCGACACGGCCTACCTGCGCGCGGCCGGGGGCCGGCTGCTCGGCGTGATCCTCACCCATGCCCACGAGGACCACATCGGCGCGCTCCCCTTCCTTCTGCGGGAGGCGGCCGTCCCCGTCTTCGGGACGGGCTTCACCCTGGGCATGGCCGCCCAGCGGCTCGCCGAGTTCGAGACAGCCGCCACGGCCGATTTCCAGCGCGTCGAACCGGGGCGGCCGCTTGCGCTCGGCCCGTTCCGCATCGACTTCCTGCCCGTCGGGCACAGCGTGATCGACGGCGTGGGGCTGGCGATCGACACCCCGGAGGGACTCGTCGTGCACACGGGCGACTTCAAGCTGAGCCCCGTGGCCGAGGGCGGCGGGACCGACACGCGGGCCTTTGCGCGGCTCGGCGAGCGGGGCGTGCTCGCGCTCCTTTCGGATTCGACCAACGTCGAGCGCGAAGGCTGGAGCCTCCCCGACGAGAGGATCCGCGAGAACTTCGCGCGCATCTTCCGCGACAGCCCCGGCCGGATCATCGTCGCCCTCTTCGCCTCCAACATCGCCCGCATCCAGATGATCGTCGACCTCGCGCGGCGCGCCGGCCGCAAGGTGGTGATCAGCGGCCGCAACATCGAGGCGAGCGCCGAGGTCGCCCGCAGCCTCGGCCGCCTCGTGATCCCCCACGGGACGGAGCTGAGCCTCGAGCTCGTCCCCGACTGGGACGAGCAGGAGCTGGTCGTCATCACCACCGGCAGCCAGGGCGAGCCCATGTCGGCGATCGCCCGCATGGCCGCCGGGACCCACAAGCAGCTGCGCATCCGGCCGGGGGACACGGTCGTCCTCTCTTCCAAGTTCATCCCCGGAAACGAGCGGGCGATCGCCAAGATCATCGACAACCTCTACCGCCGCGGGGCCGAGGTGGTCTACGAGAAGATCTCCGAGATCCACGCCTCCGGCCACGCCTACCGCGAAGAGCTGCGGGAGATGATCCGCCTCACCCGGCCGGCCCACTTCGTGCCCGTCCATGGGGAGTACCGGCACCTGGTCCTGCACGCGCGGCTCGCCCGCGAGGCGGGCGTCCCGCCGGAGCGGGTGCTGCTCGCCGAAAACGGGGAGGTGATCGAGTTCGCGGGCGGCCGCGGCCGGCTCGCCGGCCGCGTCCCGACCGGCCGGCTGCTCGTGGACGGCAAGGGGGTGGGCGACGTGGGCCGCGCGGTCCTCAAGGAACGGCGCCTCCTCTCCGAGGAGGGGGTCGTGGCCGTGACCATGGCGCTCGACGAGGAGACCGGCATCGTCACCTACGGCCCGGAGATCGTCTCCCGCGGGGTCGTCTTCGAGACCGCCACGGGCCACCTGCTGCAGGACGCCCACTGCGTCGTGCTCGAGGTGGTGGAGGAGATCCCGCCGGGGACGCCGCAGCGCGTCGAGCGGCTGCGCCAGCGCATCCAGGGGGCGCTTCGGGAGTACTTTTACTTCACGATCGGCCGGCGGCCCGTGATCCTGCCCTTCATCATGGAGATGTGAAACGCGCCATGCGCCGCGAACTGCTCGGGATCGTCGTTTTTTTCGTGCTGGTCTTCACCCTGATCAGCCTGCTCACCTACCACCCCGCCGACCCCTCGCTCCACGCGGCGGGCTCGGGGGGCCGGGTGCACAACCTCTTCGGGCCCGCCGGCGCCCACGTGGCGGGCTTCCTGGTCGGCACCGTGGGGCTGGCGGCCTTCTGGGTGCCGGCGCTGCTCCTCTGGGTCAGCCTGCAGGTCTTCGGCAGCCACCCCGCGCGCTCGATCGGCTGGACCGCGGCCGGAGGCGTGCTCATGATCCTCGCCACGGCGGGGCTCTTCGCAATGGGCCCGGACCCCGTGGGGATCTTCCAGAAGACCTACCCCGGTGGCGGCTTGGTCGGCCACCCCCTCAGGGCCCTGCTCGCGCGCTGGTTCAATCCCGCCGGGGCCGCCGTGGTCCTTGCGCTCCTGCTCCTGGTGGGCTTCATCCTGGCGACGGGCTTTTCGCTGATCGCCGGCTTGCGCCGCCTGCGTGCGGCCTGGGCCGGCCTCTCCGACCGGCTGCTCACCGCCTACCTGAAGCAGCGCGAGCGCCGCGAGCGCGCGCGGCGGGGCGTGCAGGCCGAGGCCGAGAAGCGCCGCCAGCGGGCGCGGGAGATCCGCGTCGAACCCCCGGCGCCCAAGCCGGCGAAGATCGCCTCCCCGCCGCGGCAGGAGGTCTTCGAGTTCATGCACGGCGGCAAGGGCTACCGGCTGCCGCCGGTCGCCCTGCTCGAAGACCCCGACCCGCACCCCGTTTCCCAGGACCCGGAGAGCCTGCGCATGCAGTCCGCGCTCCTCGAGAAGAAGCTCGAGGACTTCGGCGTGAACGGCCGCGTCGTGGCCGTCTCCCCCGGGCCGGTGGTCACCACCTTCGAGTACGAGCCCGCCCCCGGCGTCAAGATCAACAAGGTCGCCAACCTGAGCGACGACCTGGCGCTCGCCCTGCGCGCGGCGAGCATCCGCATCGTCGCCCCCATCCCCGGCAAGGCGGCGATCGGCATCGAGGTGCCCAACCCCGTGCGCGAGATCGTGAAGTTCAAGGAGGTCGTCGCCTCGGCCGCCTTCGAGAAATCGCGCTCCCGGCTCACGATCTGCCTCGGCAAGGACATCGTCGGCAACCCCGTCACGGCCGAGCTCGACAAGATGCCCCACCTCCTGATCGCCGGCGCAACCGGCACGGGAAAGAGCGTCGCCCTGAACGCGATGATCTGCAGCCTGCTCTACAAGGCGCGCCCCGACGAGGTGAAGTTGATCATGGTCGACCCCAAGCGGATCGAGCTCTCCTCCTACGACGGGATCCCGCACCTGATCACCCCCGTCGTCACCGACGCGCGCAAGGCGACCAACGCCCTCTTCTGGGCGGTGCGCGAGATGGAGCGCCGCTACGAGCGGCTCTCGGAGCTGCGCGCGCGCAACATCCGGCAGTACAACCAGAAGATGGAGAGCGAGCCGAAAGGCGGGGAGGAGCGGCCGGAGCGGCTGCCCTTCATCGTGATCGTGATCGACGAGCTCGCCGACCTGATGATGGTCGCCTCGCGGGACGTCGAGGTCGCCCTGACGCGTCTCGCCCAGATGGCCCGCGCGGCGGGCATCCACCTGATCCTCGCCACCCAGCGCCCCTCGGTCGACGTCCTCACCGGCATCATCAAGGCGAACTTCCCCACGCGGCTCACCTTCCAGGTCTCCTCGAAGACCGACTCGCGCACGATCATCGACACCAACGGCGCCGAGAGCCTGCTCGGGGCGGGCGACATGCTCTTTCTGCCGCCCGGCACGGGCAAGCTCCAGCGCATCCACGGGGCCTTCCTCTCCGAGGCCGAGCTCACGCGCATCGTGGAGTTCGTGCGCCGGCAGGAAAAGCCGGCCTACGACCAGCAGGTGACCGAAGACCGCCCGGCCGAGTCCCACGGCTCCGCCGACGGCGAGGACTACGACGAGCGCTACGACGAGGCGGTCGAACTCGTCGTGCGCACGCGCCAGGCCTCGATCTCCATGGTGCAGCGGCATCTCCGGATCGGCTACAACCGCGCGGCGCGCATCATCGAGAGGATGGAGCGCGAGGGGGTGATCGGCCCCTCCGACGGGGTCAAGCCGCGCGAGGTGCTCGCGCAGAGCCTGGAGGGGAAGGACCCCGCCGGCCGCGCCGGCAAACCCCTGCCCGGCGGCCGCCCCGCATGAGCCGCGGGCAGGGCGGCGGGGGCGGCCTCGACCTCGCGCGGGTTCTCGCCGTCAAGGGCTTTCTTTCCGCGGCGGAGGCGCTGCATCTCCACCGGGTCGGCCGGGAGGCCGCCCGGCGCGGCCCCTGCCTGGAGGTCGGAAGCTACTGCGGCCGCTCCGCCGTGTGCCTGGGGGCGGCCTGCGCCGAGCTCGGGCAGGTGCTCTTCTCGATCGACCACCACCGCGGCTCCGAGGAGCAGCAGCCCGGGGAAGAGTATTTCGACCCCGCCCTCTTCGACCCGCGCCGCGGCGGGATCGACACGCTGCCCTGGTTCCGCGGCACCCTGCGCGCCGCGGGGCTCGAGGAGACCGTGGTGCCGATCGTCTGCGACTCGCGGCTCGCCGCGCGCGCCTGGCGGACGCCGCTCGCGCTCGTCTTCATCGACGGCGGACATGCCCGCGAGAGCGTGCTCGCCGACTACGAGAGCTGGTCCCCGCACCTTGTGCCGGGCGGGTTTCTTCTCTTCCACGACGTCTTCGAGGACCCCGCGCGGGGCGGGCAGGCCCCTTACGAGGTCGTGCGCCTGGCGCTCGCCTCGGGGCGGTTCCGCGAGCATTCCCGGGTCGAGAGCCTGGCCGTTCTCGTGCACACGGGGGCTTCCGCCGCAGCCGGCGAGGCCTTGCGGAAGTAGACGACGAGGCTTTTGCCGAGCAGCGGGTCAAGCCGCCGCTCGAGGCGCGCGAGGGCGCGGGGGCGGGCGGTGAGCTGCCAGGTGAGGAAACGGCGGTAGAGCCGCACGGGGGCTGCCTCGGTGCGCTCAAGCCCGCAGAGGCACTTCAGCCACCAGTAGGGGCTGTGGAAGCCGTGGGCGCGGTGGGAGGCGATCGGCGTGAAGCCCGCCCCGCGGAAGAGCGCAAGCAGGCGGTCCTTGCGGTAGATGCGCACGTGCCCCCCGGGGGCGCGGGCGTAGGTGCGCGAGAGCGCCCAGCAGAGGCGCTCGGGGACATCGTGCGGGACGCTCACGACGAGGAGCCCCCCGGGCCGGAGCACGCGGCCCAGCTCCCGGGCCGCCCGGCGGTCGTCCTCCACGTGCTCGAGCACCTCGCAGCAGAGGACGAGGTCGAAGCTCGCCGCGCGGAAGGGAAGGCGCAGGGCGTCGCCGGCGAGGAGAAAGGCCCGCCCGTCGCCGCCCGGCTCGAGCCGATCGTGCAGCGCCAGCCGCTCGGTTGCGGCGGCGAGCTCGCGCACGGAGGGGTCCAGGCCCACGACCCGCGCCCCGGGGAGGCGCCGCGCGGCCGCCGTGTGCCGGCCGCTGCCGCAGCCGACGTCGAGGACGCGCCAGCCCGGGGCGGGCTCAAGGCGTGCGAAATCGACGGTGATCACGGATCGCCTCGCGGTACACGGCGGCCGTGTCCGCGGCCGCCCGCCTCCAGGAAAAGAGCCGGAGCACGCGCTCGCGCCCCGCCTCGCCGAGCCGCCGCGCGGCGCCGGGGTCGTCGAGCAGCCGCCGCAGCGCCCGCCCGAGGGGGGCCGCCTCGCCGGGCGGGACGAGCAGCCCGGCCTCGCCCACCACCTCCGGCAGCGCGCCCGCGGTCGTGGCGACGACCGGGACGGCGCAGGCCATCGCCTCCCCGGCCGGGAAGCCGAACCCCTCGTAGAGCGAGGGGACGACGGCCACCCAGGCGCGCGCATACTGCCGCACGAGCTCCTCGCGGCCGAGTCGCCTGGCGATCTCGAGACGCCCGGAGAGGCCGAGGGCGGCGGCCAGATGCGCGTTTTCCCCCGCCTCGCGGAATTCCCCCACCACGACCAGGCGCACGGGCCGGCCGATCCCCGCGATCGCCCGCAGCAACACGGCGAGCCCTTTCATGGGGATGTCGGCGCTGTGGGTGACGAGGATCCGGCCGGGCTCGCGGGGGACACCCGCGAGCGGCCGAAAGGTGTCGGTGTCGATGCCGTTGGGGATCACCCGCATCCGGCCGGGGTCGATCCGGTACTCGCGCGCGAAATCGCGCCGGGCGGCCTGCGAGACGGCGATCAGGTGCGGGATGCGGCGGGCGACGCGCCGTTGCATCCCGATGCAGGAATACCAGCGCCACCGCTGGAGCTTGCGCACGGGGCTCCTCTCCGCGCGCACCGCCCAGCGCCGGTCGAGGCTCAACGGGTGGTGGACCGTCGCGACGAGGGGGATCCGCCGCCTGAGCCGCAGCAGGCCGTAGGAGAGGCTCTGGTTGTCGTGGAGCACGTCGAAGGCGGGGGGTGCCGCGGCGAACAGGCGAGCGACGCGCAGCCCGAAGGTGAGCGGCTCGGGGAAGCCGCCGCTTGCGACCCCCAGCCACTCGAGGAGGTTCACCGGGTCGGCGAGCTCCCCCGCCCGCGGCAGGCGGAAGGGGTTGGCCGGGTCGTAGAGATCGAGCCCCGGCAGGTGGATCAGGCCCACGCCTGCGGGGAGCTCCGGCCGCGGCGGCCCGGAGACCACGGTCACGTGGTGCCCCAGGGCCTGCAGGTGGGAGGCGAGGTGGCGGACGTAGACCCCCTGGCCGCCGCTGTAAGGGTTGGTGCGGTAGCTCAGGAGGCCGACATGCAGGGGGCGATCGGCGCTGTCGCAGGCCATGGCGTTTTGCGCCGCCGCCTGCGGGGCGGCGGCCGCGTCGGCTTCTCTTGCCCGAGTTCCGCCGGTTCCGCAAGCCCGGACGCGGGACTCAAGGTTTGCGCCGAAGGTGCCGATAGTCCTCCCGAGGCGGGGTCTCGCCCCCGGGCGGGGCCCCGCGGGGGGAGCCGTTTCACGCCATGCCGTCCGACCCGGTTGGATCCGCGCCGCAAGCCGCCCCGCCCGCGACGGGCGAGTGCCTCCTGATCGTCGACGACGAGGCGAGCATCCGCGACGCGGTGGGCGAGTACCTGCGCCGCCGCGGCTACCGGGTGCTCGCGGCGGCCGGGGGCCCCGAGGCGCTCGCCTGCGTTGAGCGCGAGGCGATCGACTGCTGCCTGACCGACATCCACATGCCGGGGATGAGCGGACTCGAGCTCGCCGAGCGCATCCACGCCCGCGACAACACGATCCCCGTGATCGTGATGACCGCTTACCCCTCGCTCGAGGCCTCGATCCGCACCGTGCGCAGCGGGGTCCTCGACTTTCTCGTCAAGCCCTTCGACCTGAAGCAGATGGAGCTCAGCCTGCGGCGGGTCCTGCGCGAGCGCGCCCTCTACACGGAGAACCTCCTGCTCAAGGAAGAGGTGCGCGCCAAGGAGCGCCTCGAGGCCGTGAACCGGGAGCTCCTCAGCCGCGTGGAGGAGCTGAACACCCTGAACCGCATCCTCTCCGGCCTGGCCGCGGAGTCGCAGCCGGGCGGGGTCTTCCAGCGCACGGCGGACATCGCCCGCGAGGCGGTCGGGGCCGACCGGGCCGTCTTCTTCGTGCTGCCAGGCGGCGGGGAGGAGCCGGTCGAGCTCGCCTCCTCCCCGCGCGCCGAGGCCGAGGACGAGGCGGGCCGGCGCGAGTTGTGCGAGGCGGCCGGCCGCGCGGCGGGCGAGGGACGGGCGGTGCTGCTCGAGGCGCCGGCTGCAGGGTCGGGGCCCCCGGCCCGCTATGCCTGCCGGCTGGCGAGTCCCTTGGCCATCCGCGGCACCCTCTTCGGCGTGCTCGCCGCCGGGGTGCGGCCGGGCGGGAGGCGGCCTGCGGAAAAGGACCTCGGGTACTTGGGCTTCACCGCGCGCGCGGCCGCCGGGACCATCGAAAACCTCGCCCTCTACGAAAACCTCCACGAAAACCTCTTCGCCACCCTCTGCGGCTTCGTGCACGCCCTCGAGGCGCGCGACCTCTACACGCGGCAGCACTCGAGCCGGGTGACGCGCATCGCCATGATCGTGGGGGAGACGATGGGCTTGAGCCGCGACGAGCTCCATGTGCTCCAGTTCGCCGGGCCGCTCCACGACATCGGCAAGATCGGGATCCGCGACGACATCCTCCTCAAACCGGGCCGCCTGACGGCCGAGGAGTTCGAAAAGATCAAGGAGCACCCGGTGATCGGCGCAAACATGCTCAGCCAGCTCGGGCTCTGGGAAGAGGAGCGCCGCATCATCCGCTGCCACCACGAACGCTACGACGGCCGCGGCTACCCCGAGGGCCTGCGCGGCGAGGAGATCCCCTTCCTCGCCCGGCTGCTCGCGATCGCCGACGCCTACGACGCCATGGCCTCGGATCGCGCCTACCGTCGCCGCATGGAGGAGGCGGTGATCCTGCGGATCCTCAACGAGGAGTCCGGCGCCCAGTTCGACCCGGCCGTGGTCGCCGCCTTCGAGTCCGCCTGGCGCGAGGGGAGGATCGCCCCGGCGAGCGCTTCCCCGGCTTGCCAAGCCCCGGGGTCCTGAGGTAGGAACAACCACCGCCTGAGTTCCTTAAAAGGCCGGGCGGCAAAACAAAACGGGCCGGAATGATCCGGCCCGTCGATCCGTCTGGATGGTCGGGGCGATTGGATTTGAACCAACGACCCCTTGAACCCCATTCAAGTGCGCTACCAGACTGCGCCACGCCCCGACGAAGGTTTAGGTAACACCGGTCGGCATCGCTGTCAAGGCGGGGGGATCGCGGGATGACCGGAGCGAGCGGGGAACGCGGGCGGGGGCGGGCCGGGCGGCCGATCCGGCCGCCACGGCTTGCCCGGGGTGCGGTCGTCGGCATCGCGGCCCCGGCCTCCGCCTTCGACCGTGCGGAGCTCGCCTCCGGCCTCCGCGCGCTCGAGGCGCTCGGCTTCCGCCCCCGCCTCCCCGAGGGGCTCTTCTCCGTGCACGGAGGCTTCGCCGGCGACGACGCCCACCGCGCCCGGCTGCTCGAGCGGCTCTTCGCCGACCCGGAGGTCGAGGCGGTGCTGTGCGCCCGCGGGGGCTGGGGTTCGCTGCGCATCCTTCCCCTCCTCGACTACGCGGCGATCGCCGCCCGGCCCAAGGCCCTGGTCGGCTTCAGCGACGCGACCGCGCTCCTTGCCGCGGTCTCCGCCCGCGCGGGCCTCGTCGTCTTCCACGGGCCCATGGCCGCCGGGCTGGGCGGGGCGGCGCGCCAGACGCGCACGGGGCTCGTGCAGGCCCTTTGCTCGGGGGAGCCGGTCTCCATCCGCCTGCGGCGCCGGGAGGTCCTGCGGCCGGGCCGCGCCGAGGGCCGGCTCGCCGGCGGGAACCTGACGACGCTTTGCCACCTGATCGGCACCCCTTTCGCCCCCGACTTCCGCGGCCGCATCCTCTTTCTCGAGGAGCGCGGGGAGGCGCCCTACCGCATCGACCGCATGCTGACCCAGATGCGCCTTGCCGGGCTGCTCGCGGGCGTCCGCGGGGTCGTCCTCGGCTCCTTCGGCGACTGCGGCCCGCTCGAGGAGATCGGGCGGATCGTCGCCCAAGCCTTCGGCGAACGGCGCCTGCCGATCGTCGCCGGCCTGCCGGCCGGGCACGGCGAGCCCAACCGCACGCTCCCCTTCGGGACGCGGGCCCTGCTCGACACCTCCGCCCTGCGGCTCTCGGTTGCGCCCGGGACGGCGCCCCGGCGGGGCGGCCGTGGCTGATGGGCGCCGGGTGCGGCGTGCGGCCCGCCCGCCGCAGGCCTTCGCCGCGGTCGACCGCTGCATGCGGCAAGCCGCCGCCCGAGGGGTGTTCCCGGGCGCCGTGCTGCTCGTCGCCCTGGGCGGCCGGGTCCTCGTTCACCGCGCCTACGGCGTGACCGATTTCGAGAGCGGCCGGGCCGTCACGGCGGCGACGGTCTTCGACCTCGCCTCGCTCACCAAACCGCTGGCGACCGCGCTTTGCCTGCTGCGGCTTGCCGAGCAGAAGAGGGTGGCGATCGCGCGGCCCCTTTCCCGTTTCCTGCCGGCCTTCGGGGGCGGCGACAAAGCCGACGTGACGCTCGCCCATCTGCTGCGGCACACCGCGGGGCTTCCCGATCACCGGCCCTTTTTCCGCGCGCTCGTCTCCCTGCCCGCCGGCGAGCGCGCCGCGGCGCTCGAGGAGCGGATCCGCCGCGAGCCGCTTCTCTTCCCGCCGGGTGCGCGCACGCTCTACAGCGATCTCGGGTTCATGCTCCTCGGCCGGGTGGTCGAGGCGGTCACGGGCCGGCCCCTCGACCAAGCGGCCGCCGAGCTGGTCTACCGGCCGCTCGGCCTCGAGGAGGGGATCTTCTTCCTTCCCGCCGCGGCCCCGCGGCCCGCACGCAGCTTCGCCGCCACCGAGCGCTGCCCCTTCCGCGGCCGGCTGCTTTGCGCCGAGGTCCACGACGAGAACGCCTGGGCCCTGGGCGGGGTGGCGGGGCACGCCGGCCTCTTTGGCACGGCGGCCGGCGTCTTCGGCCTGCTCGAGGAGCTTCGCCGCGCGCGGCAGGGCAGGGGAAGGCTCTTCTCCGCGGCCGCCGCGGCCGCCTTCCTGCGGCCCCGGACCGCCGGCGGCCGGGCGCTCGGCTTCGACGTCCCCCAGGAGCCGGACCCGAGCTGCGGGCGCGGCTTTTCGCCGCAAAGCGTGGGGCACCTCGGCTTCACCGGAACCTCCTTCTGGCTCGATCTCGAGCGCGGCCTCGCCGTGGTGCTCCTGACCAACCGCGTCCACCCCTCGCGCGAAAACCTCCTCATCCGCGCTTTCCGGCCTGCGCTGCACCAAGCCGTGGTGCGGGCCCTCGGCGGGGGGCCTCCCGCCCGGCCGCGGGCCTAAGGCGGCCCGCCGGAGGCGGGGGCGCACGCCGCCGGGCGTCCGCGCGCTTTGTCCTTGTCAGCCGCGACCCCGCTCTGGTAAAAGGAAAAGATTCCAGCCAAGTCCCGGGGCGCATCCCGGGCAAGGAACGGTCATGGCCTTACTGAACAGTCTGCTCGGCTATTTTTCGAACGACCTCGCCATCGACCTCGGCACGGCGAACACGCTCGTCTACGTTCGCGGCAAGGGGATCGTCCTGAGCGAGCCCTCCGTGGTCGCCGTGAGCACCAACCCCCGTAACCGCAACCGGGTGCTCGCCGTGGGGTTGGAGGCGAAGAAGATGCTCGGCAAGACCCCCGGCAGCATCGTCGCCATCCGGCCGATGCGCGACGGGGTGATCGCCGATTTCGAGGTGACCGAGGCGATGCTGCGGCACTTCATCCACAAGGTGCACAACCGGCGCACCTTCGTCCGGCCGCGCATCATCGTCGCCGTCCCCTCGGGGATCACCCAGGTCGAAAAGCGCGCCGTGCGCGAGTCGGCCGAGTCCGCCGGCGCGCGCGAGGTCTTCCTGATCGAGGAGCCGATGGCCGCCGCGATCGGGGCGGGGCTGCCGATCACCGAGCCCACCTGCAACATGATCGTGGACATCGGCGGCGGCACAACCGAGGTGGCCGTCATCTCGCTCAAGGGCATCGTGTACAGCCGCTCCGTCCGCGTCGCCGGCGACAAGATGGACGCGGCGATCATCCAGCACATCAAGCGCAAGTACAACCTGCTGATCGGCGAGCGCACGGCCGAGGCCATCAAGACGACGATCGGCAACGCCTACCCCGACCCGGAAGCCCTGGAGACGATCGAGGTGAAGGGCCGCGATCTGGCGAGCGGCATCCCCAAGATCCTCTCGATCGACTCCGAGGAGGTCCGCGAGGCAATCGCCGAGCAGATCGACGCCATCGTCGAGACCGTGAAGATCGCGCTCGAGCAGACCCCCCCCGAGCTCTCCGCCGACATCGTCGACCGCGGCATCGTGCTGACCGGCGGCGGCGCCCTGCTCAAGAACTTGGACAAGCTGCTGCGGGCGGAGACGAACCTCCCCATCACCGTGGCCGACCGGCCGCTCGAGACCGTCGCGTTGGGGTCGGGCAAGGCGCTCGACAGCCTTCACCTGCTCAAGGACATCGTCATCCACTGAGCCCCGCGGACATGTTCTCCAGGCGAACGATGCTGGTGATCGGCGGGATCGTTCTGGTGGCCGCCAACCTGCTCGTGATCGCGGCCGCCGCCCGCCGTTCCGTTTCCGCGCTCCCGGTGGGGGTCTTCCTCGAGATCGCCGCCCCCGTCCAGGCGCTCGCCGCCCGTTCGCTCGGGGCGCTCCGGGCCTCCTGGGAGGAGTACGTCGCCTCCGGGGCCGCGGCGCGCGAAAACCGTGAGCTCCGGCGGCGGCTGGAGGAGCTCGC
>Ga0073932_1001411_pt1 | contig 45367 bp, 33 predicted proteins | sample DewCreD2012metaG_FD_76967 | JGI IMG/M metagenome (GOLD analysis project Ga0073932, IMG submission 76967) | Hot spring sediment bacterial and archeal communities from British Columbia, Canada, to study Microbial Dark Matter (Phase II) - Dewar... ...
AATCCGCAGGCGGAGCAGCCACCTGACCGTAATAATGCCACACCGTGTTGCTGCCTCGCGCAATCAACAGCGTGTTGGTCAGCGGCGGCCGCTGCGGCATGCGCACCCACACCGCCTGTGCCGACCCGCTCAAGGTTGCCTTCACCGGATTGGAAAGGCTCACCCAAATGAAATCGTTTTCATCCACCGGCACCGTTGGCGCTCGCAACACCGCACTCAAAGCGCCCGTGCCAAAAGACAACGTTCCATTGGTTGTGCCTACGCGATTTCCGGTAATGGCGAAATCCACCGAAACACCGGGAGAAGCCGGTGCGTTCAAATTAATGGCCACTCCGTTAACCCAGTCCTCCAAGCGATTCGGCCCCGTAGCGGCCAAGGAAATCCGCAGTGGCACAACGGTGTACGCAAAAACCACATTGGTAATCCCCGCAAGGGTCGCGTTGGAGGCGTTGTTCACTGTCAGCTCCAAAAATTCGTAATCAAAGGGGGATGCATTGGTGAGATGGAATTTTACAAACCGGCGATTGGGTTCCACCACCCATGTCCCCGACTCAACCACGCGATTCGAGCCTACAAATTGATACGTCAACGCCACCGGCAATGCTGAAGGAGCGGAGAGTTGCACAAACACGCCTTCTGTCAACCGCCACGCCGATAGCGTGTTTGTGACGAACGCCAGTGAAACTTGGGGACGTGGCACCGTTCCAACCGCTGCAAGACGACTCAAACCGGTAATTTCTGCATTTTGAGGGGCTTGAAGTTGGAGCTCCACAGCACCTAATGCAGCAAGGTCAAAGTTTCGCGGGAAGATATATTGCACGGTTTCACCGGGCAAAAAAGTCAGGCGCCCAGTTGCCAATTCAACCCCATTGGACTGCCATGAATAGGCAACGCTCACAAGATTGGTGGTAAAACTGCTCAATCGAACGGGTATGCCATTAAATAGAGACGCCATGGCAATCCGATTGGTCCGCAACGCAAGACCCACTCCAACCGGCGCATCCGGTGGTGTGGTCATGAAATTTGCCAAAATGGCGGCGTGCTCACTTGGATTCCAAGGCAAGTTGCCCGGAAACCGTGAATCCACCGTGGTGACCCAATTGCTTTGAAAATCCACTTGAGAAACGCGGTCCTCCCATGAAAGCGCATTCAAACCGCTCCCCACTCCATTCCAAGTTTTGAGGAAAATGTCCCTGTAATTATAAAGAATCAAAGTATTGGTCAGACGCAGGAAACCATTGTAACTCCAATCATAATTATCCCCCACACGTGCCCCCACACCATTGGCAGTGGTGAGCATGCGCTCGGCGAAACACAGCGGACTGTCATTGCCCGTACTCCAACCGCATTCAATTCCTTGGCCGCTGTTAATGAGAACTGAATCATACGTCCACGTTTGCCGCCCCCCTCCCGACCACGCATGGGCCTCGTGCAAAGCAGATTCCACCCAACAATTACTCACCCACATGGTCCCCGCCCCGCCACTGCCCGAGTCAATCGCGTCATCCTTGGCGTAGCCAAACAAACTATTTTGCAAAATGTGCGTACCCTCCGTGAAATAAATCCCATCGTAGTCGGAATCGGCAATATTGGCATCCACCACCCCATTATCGTTGGGAAATTCAAATACAGCGCTGTTGTTAATCAAAATATAGCTGCTGCTTCCGGAGTATTCACCACCGGTGATGGCCCGCTGAAAATGACAACGCTCCACAATTAACTCACAGTTGTATCCGTTGCCCACCTGTCCCGCCGTGTTGATGATGGCACAGTTCGTCAAATAGGCGCGCGCTCCAGAATGCACAAGCAACACCGCCTGCTCACTTCGGTGACTTGCACCCGGCGAAAAACTGAAGCTCATGGCCCCGCCCCCACCCGCCATCAGCACATGATTCGCAACCGTTAAAGAATTGGTCCCACGCAAAAGGAATCCCCCCCACGCTCCAGTGTGAACCTCTGGCCATACAATGTTGGTGGCTGTTAATACAATAGGGCGTTCTGCCGTGCCGTTAAAAATCAACGTGCCACTGTTGGTGATGTTGACCAAAGGATTAAGTTTAATGATTGTTCCGGCCCCAACGCTGAGCGTTGCATTGGTGGAAATGGTTAAACTGTTAGTCAGGTAAATGCGGCTGTTCTCCGGCCACTCAACGTAACCGGTCAATAGCCCTCCCGCCAACGTCCACTGCGTCTCCGCTTCAATTTCCACCCGCTGCGTCACTTGCACCTCTCCTAAGTTTGCGGCGTACACCAATGTTTGGGGCTGAGCAACACCGGGCAGCATCACCGACCCATGCCCGCGGAGGATTTGCAAAGGCGCGCTTTCAAATCCCTCAGCCTGCACCCAACCATTCACGCGACGCACACGGTCATTGGCGTCCCTCACCCTGGCAACCATTGGAATCGGCAGCCCTTGGGGATAAACTGCGGGGGCCCACAATTCCAACGCAGCCCCTGCACATTCAGCAGCCGTGGAGGGAATGGGTGGAAGCGGCGTCCACATGGGCAAGCCTTTCTCGGGACTTCCGCGCTGCGTGGACAACACAATAAAACGCACAAGCCGATTGGTGGTCAGATAAGTGCTGGTGTTGGTACGGCTGACCCACAATTCATGGTAATCCATGTTGGTCACGGCAATATCTACATCTGTGGGGACGGGAATATTATCAAGCAAGACTTGATAGGTATAACCCGGCTCAGAAGGCACCCGTAGTGTCACACTGTTGTTATAGGTGGATTTGTCTGTCACGCCGTTGATGGTCAGTGGAGTCTGCCCTGACACCCAAAAACTCATCCCCAAACAAAACAAGAGACTCCATGCAAACAAAAGCCTGCAGCACTTGCGTTGAAACTTCATATCCTCAACACTATCGCACTGCGTAAGCTCCTTGCCAACGATAAGCTTGCGGGGATTTGCCGAGTCATTCTGAGTCGCTTGACCAAACTTGCATGGTCTCCAATACAGCCCGAATGCGCGGCACCTCATGAGTGCGAAATAAATCTGTCCGTCCCAATGCAGCCAACACACAGAAAAACGGCTCAGCACAGCGCACCTCTTCCCGGAAATATTCAAACGCATGCGGCAGAGCGTGACAAATGGGAAAGCCGAGCGTGCGCAGCCGGAAGGTGTTCAAAAAAACCTTCATCTGATGGCGTACACGCACGGCGCTGTCTTGCAGGTTGCGGTAATAAAACCCCAGCCCTGGATCAATAAAGATGCGTTCCACTCCAGCTTTGTTTGCGCGCTCAATTTCACGTGCAAAATATTCGTACATCATGGGAATAGGATCGGCCTGCAAATCAAAATCGCCCACCTCACGCACATTGGGCCCCTGCACATAACACAAAATGACCGCTGCCTGATGCTCGGCAACAATAGAATAACACTCCTCAGCGCGTCCAACGCCTGTAAGATTCAGAATCTTTGCGCCTGATTCCAAAACAGCCCGCGCCACCGCCGGTTGGTAAGTTTCAACTGACACCAATACACCGGCACGGCTCAACACCTCCACGACGGGCAGCAGCATGGATTTCTGTTTGAGCTCATCCACCCGCTCCGTGTGGGCCAGCGTGGACTCCGCCCCCACGTCCACAATCGCCGCGCCTTGTTCGTGTAAAACCTTGCCGCGTTGGATGGCACTCTCCGCACTCAGACAAACACTCTCCCGATACCAAGACCCGGCGGAAAGATTCACCACACCCATGATTTCCGGGCGTTTGTTGAATTCGAAGCGCCGTCCTCCAATATCAAACTCACGCACAGAAGCTGCGGCTGCTGCCGGGTCAACCTCCCATAAATCGTGTAAATCTTTCAAACTTAGCATAACAGGTAACAGTATTTTGAAACTGGGGTATTCGCAAATCTCGGCCTCTAAAATAACTTCGGTTCATCCGGCATCAAACACTCCGGGCCTTCATTACCTGGCCGGTTCACTCGCCGCGATGCCGGACGACGCACCATCGCCTCGGCGGGATAAGGACGTAGAAGGTCCTGCAAATCGTCCAATGCAGTTGTGGGTTCAAGCCACCGTACCATGGCCTCGCCACATATAATAACAGGCATTCGATCGTGAACAGGACTTATCAATTCATTCGCCGCTGTGGTAATAATGACAAAAGTTTCCAAGGGTTTTTCTTGAGTGTCCGTCGCTGGGAACAAGTCAGCTTGCCTCGACGGCTGCAAAACAGAAACATCCCACAATCCTGCAAAACAAAACTGCGCGTCATCCTGCAAGGAAAAACGCCAGGGCTTCTTACCTTCTCCGGTGTCCTCCCACTCGTAAAAACCATCTGCAGGCACAAGGCAACGCCGCCCGGCAACGAGACGGCGAAAGGCCGACTTTTGCGTTAGTGTTTCTGCCCGTGCGTTAATGATCAAAGAACCGCTGCCGGAATTGCCCGACCACGACGGCATTAGTCCCCACCGCATGTTTTTAATTTCAACCTCTTTCCCGCTTCGCACGATCACCGGCGCCTCCTGTTGAGGGGCGATGTTATAACGCGGCATCCACGCCGGTAATGTCCCACGACACTGCACCAACGCCAAAATCGCACGCAAGTCCCGGATTTGTGTGTAGCGGGCACACATGATTTTATTTGCTTGCTGCCGGCCACTCTATGACGGTCATTTTGACTGTCAAATCAAAGGAAGTAAGATAGCATAAAGAAACATGAAATCACTAACTGAATACCTTTGGTTTGAAGTCCCTGGCCGCCGCGGTTTTGTCAACATTACACCCACGGTGGAAAGTCTGGTCCGCAAAAGCGGTGTCAAAGAAGGGCTTTGTCTGGTCAATGCCATGCACATCACCGCCTCGGTGTTCATCAATGATGCAGAAAGCGGCCTCCTCCATGATTACGAAGTTTGGCTGGAAAAACTGGCCCCTCACGCCCCCATTGAGCAGTACCATCACAACCGCACAGGCGAAGACAATGCCGATGCCCACATGAAACGACAAATCATGGGACGTGAAGTGGTGGTCGCCATCACCAATGGCAAACTCGACTTCGGCCCTTGGGAGCAAATTTTTTACGGTGAATTTGACGGCAACCGCCGCAAACGTGTCCTCGTCAAAATTATCGGGGAATAAAAACTTGCTCAGGCCTTCTTACCAAAACTGGCAAGCAATTCCTCCGCTCGCGCAAGGTCTGGAATGCTCCCTGCCTGACACCACAAACCTAAATGTGGCAGGCACCAAAGCCTTCGCTCCTCCATGGCCTTTCGCCATAGCACCTTGGCCGAAAACTTGCCCGGCGCCACCCCGGTTAACACTCGCGGATGCATCACGTAAACACTGGCAATAATGTACGGAGCTTCTTCGGGCTCCCATCCAATCGTGTTCTCAGGCGTGACAAACAAATGATCCTCGCCGCGGTCATATCCCGGCGCCCGCGAACGTGGTTGAACCAAAAACAACCAATCCATTCGCTCCCCGTCCCAATACCGAGCCAACCGGTTCAAGGCAGGTTCACCGCGATCAATCCAAAGAATGTCCGAGTTGATAACATAAACAGGCTGGTCGCCCAAGTGGTGCAGCGCATGGCGTAACCCCCCGCCCGTTTCCAACGGCTCATCTTCTTCGGAAATAATGCACCTCAACCCGGGATAATTTTTAAGGTACTGAATCAACGGGTCTTTAAGATGAGACACATTGACGACCACATCGGCAATTCCCACCTCCCGCAAATGTTCCAAGGCGTGCCCAATCATGGGCTGTCCCGCGATTGGCACCAAAGGTTTGGGTATGCGCTCAGTCAACGGACGCATCCGCGTACCAAGTCCCGCCGCCAACACCATGGCCCGATTAATCCCGTGGGGCATAAGTCTCAAACCACTCCTTAACCTCGTTCAATACAGGATGCTGCAGCGCATTCATCAACAGCCGCCGCACCCGCGCCGAGTGTTGTTGCTGATATTCCGGTTTTCCATCACGTTTCGCCAGCCGCGCAAACACCGCTAGCACCCGCGTGTGTCTCTGTGCCGCCAATATGGAATAAGAAACGGCAAACGCCGCCTGGTCCAATGTCGGAAAGGCCTTGAAATAGCGTTGCAACATTTGTTGCCGAAATTCCGACGCGATGTCCCGACGGGCATCCTCCAACAACGACATCAAATCGTAACTGATGGGACCCCGGTAAGCGTCCTGAAAATCAATCAGACCCGCTCGCTGCACCCCTCTGCGTTCCGGCAGCCACATGAGATTGGCCACATGATAATCACGCAGGAGCAAGTTTTGAGGCACTTGGAACGCCAGGGGCAACACCCTCAACCATCGTTCCCGAAACTCACTTTTTCCCTCTTCATCCACATTCGCCGCCACCCATTCCAAATACAAATGAATATCAGCCAGCATTTGCTGTGGATGATATTCCCGCCAGTTTGCAGGCGCTGCAGCATGATTCCCGTGAAGCGCGATCAGCAAGTCGGTGCCCAAGGCATAAAGCTCGCTTGCATCGCATCCCTGTTCCAACAAGTGAGCAAAGGTTGCATCTCCAAAATCCTCGATGATAGCACACCCCCCATGCAGGTCCGCGAAAAACACCTCGGGCGCGCTTAGCCCCATATTCTTCAGGTGCGCGGACAATGTTATGTATGGAGACAAACAGTCCGGTATGCGGGAGGCATCCATCAAGACGGCTGTTTCCGAGCCTCGTCGGAGCCTCCAATAAATCCGTGCGGAAGCATCGCCGCTCAAAGGTTCCACCACCGCGTCACGCCATGGTGTGCCGGCCAGAAACATTTGCGCAGGCGCGCTCAACTGATTTTTCCACTGCAGCACGCGCGCAGCGTAAAACGGGGCACGGCACGGTGCCAGAATTTTTCACCAACATCCACATCCCTTTCTATGCGTGCAAGTTGTTCTTCGGCCTCACTCCGCCTAAGATTGAATGAAAAAGGAATTGCCGCCGTCATAAATTGGATAGAATTTAACGGAAGTACAACCACCTGAATGTGGTACGGTTCCCAAAACGGCTGGGACCAACTGCAAGCAGGGAGTTGGACAGGGATTTAGGGAATTAAAATGCGTTTTGTTTTAATTATACTGTTGGTTTTGGGTATGGCAGGTGGCGGCTATTATTTTTATCAAAGCCGTCACTCCATTTTGCCGGGGCCTGCCGCGCCTCGGGAAGTACCGACTGCCGTCGTTGAGCCCCGTGACATCGAATTTGTCATCACTGCAGCGGGCGACATCGGCCCTGCCGACCAGGTTTCCGTCCGCATGGAAGTCAATGGCCGGATTGCAGTTCTGCCGGTGGACATTGGAGATCGGGTGAAAAAAGGCGAACTCCTCTGCCAATTGGACGATCGCGATTTGCAAATCGAGCGCGACCAACGCCTCACCGAAATTTCAGGCGCCAAACTTCAAATCGAGTCCGCTCGCCTTCGTCTTGAAAAAGCCCAACGCGACTACGACCGTGCGGTCAAGCTTTACGAGGAAAAGGTTGTAGCCAAGGAAGAATTCGACAATCTCAAAACCGAATTGGATGCCGCACGCAATCAAGTGGAAGTGGCCGGCAATAATCTCGAACGCGCGGAAAAGGCCTTAAAACTCGTGGAAGATCGCATCACCAAAACGCGCATGTTGGCACCTTTTGATTGCACCGTATTGACCCGCCCCGTGTCCCTTGGGCAAACCGTCAGCGGCGCTGCCGGCTTCAACTCAGGCACGGAAATCATGACCATCGCAAACTTGAATGACATGGTGGTGAACGCCCACATCAATCAGGCCGACGTTGTACGCCTGCAACCAGGCCAAAAGGTGGAAATCCAGGTTGAATCCCTCCCCGGCTTAAAATTGGACGGACGCGTCGAACGCATCGCCCCGCAGGCCACCATCCGCAACAACATCAAGGGATTTGCCACTCGCATTCAAATCCAAAACATGGACCCACGCGTGCGCCCCGGTATGACGGCCACTTTGACAATCCCAGTAGCCAGCGTCACCAATGCCTTGGCCGTCCCCCTGGCCGCCGTGTTCACCGAAGAAGGCCAGCGCTTTGTGCTCATCAAAAACGGTCCCAATATCGAGCGCAGAGAAATAACCGTGGGCATCTTTGATTATCAATACGCCGAGGTGCAATCCGGATTGAAGGCAGGCGAAGTCGTTTTAATGGAAATGCCCAAGGAGGGTTTTGAGGAGCTTAGAAAACCATCCACCAATTCCTTCAAAGCCGGCATTGACAACAGCAAAGGCGGTAAGGGGGCAGGAGTTGGCGGTGGCCCCGGCGGTCCTCGCCGCAGCGGAAGTTAAAGGAATCCCATGGCTTTGGTCGAAGTCCGCAATGTCAGCAAAATCTACCACCTCGGCGGCGAAGAAATTCGCGCCTTGGACAATGTTTCTTTGGACATTGAATCCGGTGAATTTATCTCCATCATCGGCCCATCCGGCAGCGGCAAGTCCACCTTGATGCACATTTTGGGCTGTTTGGACAGCCCCACCAGCGGAACCATTCAACTCGACGGCGTGATGATTCACAACGCCAGCCCAAGGCAACTGGCGGCCATCCGCAATCGCAAAATTGGGTTTGTATTCCAATTTTTCAACCTGCTTCCAAAGCTGAACGTTTTGCAAAACGTCGAACTCCCCATGGTTTACGCCGGCCTGTCCTCACGCGAACGCAGGAAGCGGGCAGAACGTGCCTTGGAGTTGGTGGGCTTGGAAAACCGCGCCAAACACCGCCCCAATCAACTATCCGGTGGCCAACAACAACGCGTGGCTATTGCCCGGGCACTTGTGAATGAACCACGCATCATCTTTGCCGATGAACCCACCGGCAACCTGGACTCCCACACCGGTGAGGCCATCCTGGAATTATTCAAAGAACTCAGCCGCCAGGGCCGCACCATCGTCCTGGTCACCCACGACCCGGAAATTGCAGCCGTCACGCCGCGGCGCATTGAAATCCGGGATGGCCGTATTGCGTCTCAAGTGGACCCCCGCCTCGCAGGACTCGCCGGCGCCACTGTTTGATTTCCTTCATGAATCTCGGCACCGACATCTGGCTCGGCTTTCGCGAAATTTGGGCGCACAAATTTCGCTCCCTCCTTACCATGATGGGCATTATCCTCGGTGTCGCCAGCCTCGTTTCCATGGCCGCACTGGTTAAAGGCATGGAAAACGGATTGCGCGAAGCCCTCATTGAAATCGGCGGTTTGGAGAGAATTCGCGTTGAAGCCAGCGAGGTCCCGGCACATCAGTTGCACCTGGCAGACCAAGCCGTGGGCACCACACTCGACGATGTTGAAGCACTCAAACGCAACGCCACCTTCGCCCAACTCATCGTCCCTGAACTTCGCACCCGCACCGCCTTCATGACCCGCGGCTCCCGCCAATTCAGCGCCTGGCTTTTCCTCGGCACATGGCCGGGCGCTCTGGAAATCAATCAACACGAAATCGCTCACGGACGCATGTTCAATGAATTGGACGATGCCGAAGCCCGAAATGTTTGCGTCATCGGCACTGCTGTCCGCGATGCCTTGTTTGGTTCCCCGGAGGAAATGGGCCGGGAAATAATCCCGGTCGGCGAGACCATCCTCATCAATCAACAGCCCATGACAATTATCGGCATGTTCAAACATTACGAAAGCGAAGACGACCGCCGCTTGCGTGAACGCCAGGCCGAACAACCAAAGCCCGCACAAACAAACGCCGGCCCCGCCCGAAGCCGCGGCTGGCAGGTCCGCTCCCCGGGAGGCTGGGTTTATTACATCAAGAACACTTCCGTTTACATCCCGCTCAACACCATGCAGACCCGCTTCAAAACGGTTACCTCAACCAACCCCGTGCCCGACAGGCGCATCTCCGTCATTAATGTTCGCATCAAAGGCATTGAAAACCTCGAACCCGCCCTTCAGCAAATCCGAAACATCATGCTGAACACTCACAAAGGCATTGAGGATTTCACCTTCCGCACTCAGGAGGATTGGGCCGAACAAATCACTACGGCAATTCGTAATGCGCGATTAAGCGGCGGCATCATTGCTGCCATCAGTTTGTTGGTGGGTGGTATCGGCATCATGAACATCATGCTTGCCAGCATCAATGAACGCATTCGCGAAATCGGCATTCGCAAAGCCATCGGCGCCACCGATGCCAGCGTCTTTGTTCAAATATTGATCGAAAGCTCGGTCATCGCTCTGATCGGCGGCGTGGCCGGCCTGGTAACCGCCCAAGGGTTTGTGCATCTGCTGGCTTCTGTCACCCCAACCGGCAACGCACCGGTGGTCACTTTCAGTGCCATGGCCATCGCCTTTTTCTTCAGCCTCCTCACAGGCATTGTGGCGGGACTTTTCCCCGCCTTTAAAGCCGCCCGTCTGGAACCCATTCGCGCCCTCCGTTTGGACTAAAACCCCATTTGCGTCATGACAGACGCCCCCACCTGTGCTACAAACTCCCCGCGCAGAGAATGATTTTCGACAGTCTCACTACGTCCAGCGGTGGTGCCGGCACTCAACCGGGGCCCTTCGGACGTTTTTATCTTCATGAACTCATCAACAGCGGCGGCATGGCCGACATCTGGGTGGCCACAGACAACCAAAACCACACCTACGCCCTGCGCAAATTGCACGACCGCTTCAAGTTTAACTTCGTTGCCCGCGGACGGTTTTTGCGCGGCTGTGAACTGTTGGCTCGACTTCCACCCCATGAAAATATCATCCGTTATGTGGACCACGGCCGCATGGAGGGCTCGCTGTATTTATTGATGGAGTACGTCGAAAGCTCCAACCTCAAAATCCTACAAGCTCGCGAAGACGAGGTTTTCATTCAAAACATCAGTCAAATCTTGATTGATTTGGCCCTCGCCCTCGAGCACATGCACGACCATCACGTCATGCATCTAGATGTCAAACCCGAGAACGTCCTGATGACCCGCAACGGCAACATTCGTGTTGTGGACTTTGACCTCTGCCAACCCATTCCGGAAAAACCACGAAAATTTGGCCGCAATCCGGGCACACCACACTACATGGCGCCCGAACAACTCAAGCGCCAGCCCTTTGATCACCGCGTGGACATCTTCGCCTACGGCGTTACTGCCTACGAACTCCTGACCTATCAAAAACCCTTTCCGGGCGAGACACCAGAAGAAGTCCTGCGCAGTCAAATGGACCGTGCTTCCTTTTTTGCTCCTCCTCGGGAACTAAATCCCGACATCCCGCCCGCTCTGGAAAAAATCCTTTTAAGGTGCCTCGAAAACGATCCGGACAAGCGTTATCCCATCATGAGCGCACTGGTACATGACCTTCAAAATGCCTTGTATGTCCCGTAATTTCTTTTCATGAAAAAAACGCTCTGCGCCGTGATTTTGGTGCTCCTCGCCATTTTGGCGGCTTGGTTGCTTGTTCGCCACAAGACCAGCACTCCGTCTGAAGCTCCCGGCGAGCGGGAGTTTGTGGCTGCCATGCAAAGCGCTAAAAACCTCCTCGACCGCGGAGAGGCGGCTCAGGCCCTCATTCATTGCCGTCAAGCTGTTCAATTACGCCCCGCGCATCCCGATGCCCGTCTAAACCTCGCCATTGCCCATCTTTATTTAAACCAACCTGTTGAAGCTGCAAACGAAGCCCGGGAAATCATACAGTTGGACCGTCACAACGCCGCTGCTCATTATTTGTTGGGATGCAGTCTGTTGAGGCAGGCCAAGTTTGAGGAGGCCATTCAATCTTTCCAAACTTCCCTAAATCTCGACCCCAATGTGGCAGCCGCCTACTTCCACTTGGGCTTGGCCCGCGTGGGTGCCGGCCAACTCGAGTCAGCCGTGGATGAATTTTTAGAAACCGTCAAACTTCAGCCTGATCATCCCGCCGCTTATTTTCAACTAAGTCAGGTCTATAACCGCCTCGGCCAACCCCAGGAAGCCGCTGAGGCCCTCCAAAAACATCAAGAAGTTCGCAGCAAAACGAAAGCCAGTTTGTTCACCCTCGCTGACGCCGAGCGCTGCAAACATACTCAGGCCAGGCTGCCAGCCCGCATGGAACAACCCGACCTCACCGGTATCGCCGTAACTTTTAAAGATGATACCGAAGCCGTTTTTGGCGCCGATTACACACAATGGAAAGGCCCGGCTGCCGTGGTGGATTTCAGCCAAGACGGACGAAACAGCTTGTTGGTGTGCGCCAGCAATGCAATAAGAATGCTTGTTAATTCCAACGGCCTTTTACACGCAACCGGCACCTCCATTCCCCTGCCCTCCAACATTCAACCCTTGCAGACATTGGCCGCCGATCTGGACAACAACCGTTTGTTGGAAGTCATTTTTTTGGGACGAACCAACAGCCGCGTCATACGTTGCGAAACCAACGGCATGCTTCGCGATGTCACGGCAATGACAGGCTTGACCGACGTCGGCGGGCGCTCTGCTGCGTTGCTTGACCTCGACTTCACTGGCAAGCTGGACCTTCTTGCCGCCGCACATGATGGCACTTCGATCCACTTGATGCGCAACCACGACAACCTTTTGTTTCGCGACGCCACCGCCACAACAGGTCTTCCCGCAAACGTGCCGGGCATTCACGGCGTCTACATCGAGGATTGGGATGGAGACGACGTCAACGACGTCTTTTTGTCACGCACCAACGGCCCCCCGCTGCTCTTTTCAAAGTTACGGGGCGGCACCCTCACCAACGTCACCTCCACTGTTGGATGGCCTTCCGGGGCCATCATCGCTGCGGCTGACTTTAACAACGATCTCCGCACAGATTTGGTCGTGGTGAATCAATCCCAATTGACCCTCTTGTGGGGCGGCAAAAACCAACAATCCGTCATCCCTCTTGGCCGGGCAACCTTCGAGGCCGTTCAGTTGTTCGATTTTGACAACGATGGTTGGCTGGACATGGCCTTGCTGGGTGAGGACCTACGTCTCTTACGCAACCTCGGTGAAGCAGGTTTCCGCGATGTCACCGGAAAAACCGGCCTCGCCCGTATGCCCAAACAACACATCCGCGCATTGTATGTTGCCGACTTCGACCAGGACGGAGACAGCGATTGGGTGGTTTGGACATCCACAGGTTTGCGGTTCTGGAGAAACAATGGCGGTAATAAAAACCATCAAATCAAAGTTGTTTTGCAAGGCAACCGCTCCAACGCCAGTGGCCTTGGCGTCCGACTCGAAGTAGCTGCAGGCGGACTGCGTCTCACCCGAAGAGCCCAACAGTTGCCCATCGAAATTGGAGTCGGACAACATCAAACCCTTGATGCCCTCACGGTCAATTGGTTTGACCTTGCCCTAAGTTCTGTGGAAATCAAGGTAAGCAAGGACCCGCTGGTCATTCCCGAAATCGTATTTCCCAAAGGCTCTTGCCCCTATGTTTATGCATGGGATGGTGAGCGCTTCCGTTTTGTCTCGGACTTCCTCAGCAGTTCCCCCTTGGGATTACCCGTGGCCGAAGGCCGTTATGCCGAAGCCGATCCTGAAGAATTGCTTGAAGTTGGAAATGAACACAATTTCCGCCCGCAGCAAGGTCATTATATTTTACAAATCACCGAAGAATTAAGTGAAGTCCTCTATCTGGACATGGCCAAACTCGTAGCGGTGGACCATCCTTCCGGCACCCTGGCCGTATCCACAAGCAAAATGATGCCGGGACGTCCTTTCCCACCGGCAGAAATTTGTATTATTCAGCCGCAAGCAACCTTGCGCAAGGCAACACGACACGACGGTTTGGATGTCACCGATGCCTTAAAATCCAACGACCAACAAATGGTTGGCCCCGCAGCCGTGCGCGTTCCACAACTCCGCGGGCAGGCGGAACCATGGTCCATCACCTTGGATTTCGGCCCATTGGACCACAACCAGCCCTTGGCACTGGTTTTGACCGGTTGGATTCGCTTTGGCGGCGGCATGGGAAACATGGCAGCCGCCCGAAACCCCGCACTCCCCTTCCCATTTCCAGAATTGGAAGCCCAAACCTCGGATGGCGCCTGGCACAAGGTTCCCGTGGTGGTCGGCACCCCCGCCGGCAAAACCAAAACCATTTTGGTGGACTTAACCGGCAAGCTTCCTCCCAATTCTCGCCAACTTCGTCTCAGCACAGCCTTCGAGATTTATTGGGACAGTATTTTACTTGGCCGCCATTCCGAGGTGAGGCCGGTTTTACAAGAACGCCTCCCTCTCAGCGCCCAGCTGCACTACCGAGGTTACAGCCCATTTTTGGAACTGCCTTCCCATCTGCCATTGACCCCCGACTATTCACGCCTGCTCCCCGCTCCATTTTGGCACATTATCCCCGCGGGGTGGTGTACACGTTACGGCGAAGTATGCGAACTCCTGCTCTCAACCGATAACGCCCTCGCCATAGTCAATGGAGGAGATGAACTTACATTAAAATTTGATGCCTCTCTCTCACCGCCTCCTGCGGGATGGAAACGCACCTTCTTCCTCCATTCTGTGGGTTGGGACAAGGATACAGACTTCCACATCGCATCCGGAACCACCGTTGAGCCCTTGCCGTGGCACGGTTTGGATGAACAACAGTATGGCCGCCAACCACGCCCCTCATTTGCAAATGACGGCTGGATGCAAAAATACAACACCCGTTGGACCGGCCCCTCTGCCGTGAAAAGGCTCAGCGCCAATGCGCGGAAATAAAACTTTAAAAGCCTCGCAATTGACCCTGTTGCAGCAACAAATCCCTCAGGCCATCTCTTCCGTCCACGGCTGGCCGTAAGCAACAATGTCCTCAGTGGTCGGAGGTACTATATCCGCATCCGCAAACTCAGGAACGGATGGATTGCGGAAATTGACTCCCACCAAGTCGAGGTAGTGACCGTAAACATCTGTATTCTGAATCAAACCCCGAAACCGTTCGGCACCGGGCCCAAAAGCCACCACCGGCGAATAGTCCGAAGTGTGAGAATTCCCAATCCAATTCACCCCGGTGTAGTTGGCCAGCAGCTGCCCCAACTGCGCAGTATCGTTGTTAAGCTGATCAAACAAAGCATCCCCCTGCCGCAGCAAATATTTTTGAAACCACTTTGCACGTTCCATCGGAACCTTGTAACCGGTCCACTCCTCAATCACCTCGGCAATGCGCCGGGCTTCCACCCAATAGCCATATTCCACCTTCCGTTGGGTGCCTTTCTTTTTTTCCTCCTCCCGCTTCGCCTTGTCATCGGCCTCCTGCAATTTCCGTTGAACTTCCTCATCATCGTAACGATAAAGCACCGTCGGCATTTTGTACGGCAACGGCTCATCCCTCTCCGAAACTGACGTGGGTTTCACTTCAATCTTCGTCCCCTTCTTCTTGATCTCACCCAGAATCGTCCCAATCGAACCCTTGATTTTCTGAATGTTGGCCAACCGCATGGGACTCCTGGAATAACTGCCCCCCATCCCACTGAGACCCGGATTTGAATTGCCGTGGTCCGTGGTAATCACCACGAGCGTATCCGGGTGCTCCTTGACAAAGGCCACCACCAAATCAATCGCCTCGTCCAAAGCCACCTGGTCCAGTATGGCCCCGGCCGCACAAGAACTGTGCGCGGCATGGTCCACCCGGCCCCCTTCAATCTGCAAAATGAAATTCCGGGCGCTAGCCAGGCGCTCCAAGGCGGCTGCGGTCATCTCGGCCAGCGTCGGTACCTCCTCCCGCAACTTCGCATCCCGCTGGTGATCCACCGTGTACGGCAGATGGCTGTCGCTGAAGATTCCCAGCAACCGCCCGCTCTTGGGCGCCTCCATCAATGCCTTCCTCTTTTCCACCACCGAATACCCGGCCTGCCGGAAGGCTGCCTTCAAATCCCGCTTGTCCAAACGCTTCTTCTCATCAAAAAACTGTCTCCCGCCGCCCAACAAAATGTCTATCCGCCGCTCCAGATACTGCGCCGCGATCAATTGCGGATTTTCCCGGCTTCGCACATTAGCGGCAAATCCGGCCGGAGTGGCATGGGTGATTTCAGTCGTCGTGACAAGAGCACGCGTCCATCCAATCTCACCAAACACCGTGTACAACGGCGTCAGCCGCTTGCCGTTGGGCAACACATTCAACACTCCATTCATGACCCGCACCCCGCTGCCCCAACTCGATGAAGCTGCAGCCGAATCCGTCACCAGCGAGTTGAGGGAACGCATGTTCATGTATCCCATTACAACGCCCGGCTCGTTCAACAACTTTATCCAGGTCAATGGCCGCTTCCGCACCAGCCGCGAGTAATGATCCGAAACGGCAAGGGTGCCGGAACTCATCCCATCGCTGACAATATGGATGATTCGCGAAGGTCTTTGACCGCCACGGCCATTAAGAGATGCCGCAGACAGTGCAATATGGGGCGCCCCCACCGATGCAGCGGCGGCCGCCAGACCAGCTTGACTAAAAAATCGTCGGCGATTCAGCATGCGAAAAAGTTAGTAGCTGCCACTCAGCTTTGCAACAAAATGACGCAAGACCGTCAAACCAACACAACTGCTTACTGAACAGGAGATTGCCGCAACCGATAGAAACGCTGTCCATTGGTGACAGATTCGCTGAAATGAATCCATCCATTGGTAGGCTGAAGCGTCCCCAATAATTGCCATTCCAAATCATTTAACCGATTCTTGAACTCCAACCGGTAATCCAATCCGTCCAACGCCTCAATCCGCAACTGCAAACGCCCCTGCTCCAGCACCGCATTCCCATTCGAAAAACGCGGCAGGGCCCCAACACGCACAATAAAGTAATTCGAAGCCGTCAACGGCGGCGCACCGGTATCAGTGACCAAAATCCATACCTGATTGGTCCCCGGCTGTTGCGGTGTCCATACAAAATGCCCATCCGCACTAATTACCGCCCCTGCAGGGGCATCGGGCCCCAACGAAAAAACGAGATTGCTCGCTGCCGTTTCCGCGTCAGTCGCAGTTGCCGTGAAAGCCAACGTCTGTCCAACCAACAGGCGCCTATGGAGAAGCAAACCCAAAGTGGGCGGAGTGTTCTCTGTCGAAATAACAGACGCGTTGGGAGCCCCCGGCGTAGGCTCCATCAAACGCCCTATCAAAGCACCACCATTCGGATAACGTCCCTCACTTATATCCGCTAACTGACTGCCAAAACTCACCCGGTCCACCAATACCCCCTCAGGCGTGTATAATGAAATGCTCTCGCCACGACTGCTCAATGCAAAGTTTACGTGCAGATTTGTCCCGCCCGCTACATTCTGGCCCGGCTCGTTATCCGCCCATACCACCAAAAATCCCTGCGCCGGTATCACCCAACCATCCGGTATCCGGAACTGAAACGGATTCGCCGTGCTGTCCGTCAAATAATACCCACTTAAATCCACCTCCGCATCCCCAGCATTATACAACTCAAACCAGTCCTCGTTGTTCAAATCTGCCGGATCCGTTAATGAGTTGATATTATCCGCCATCCATTCATTGATAAACACAGGCACTGGCGCCAAAGCCGGATTGTTCGTCGTCCCAGCCGTCGCATAATGAAACACCCGACGATACACCGGCTGACCATCCGGATAATTCCCATAACTCCGCCCCGCTAACAATCCCCTGTAGTTCAAATAATCCAATACCTCCAAACCCGCCCCCACTGGCATCACCAACGCCACACTCCCCGTGCCCCCGCTCAACCGAAAACTCGTGTGCAGATTCGTCCCCTCACTCTGCCCCTCCTGCCCATCACACCACACCACCCGATACTCCCCAGGCCCCAGCACCGTCCCCGCAGGAAACGCCCACTGCCCCAAATTCGTGTACTGATTGGCCAAATACCACCCCGTCAAATCCACCGCCGTGCTCCCAACATTGTACAACTCCACCCACGGCTCACGCTCCCCATAATTGTCCGCCACCCCCTCCACATTCTCCGCCTGCACCTCGTTCAACCACACCAACGGCAACTCCGGCAACCCACGCTCCCCCTGCGCCGCCGCCCCAGGCGACCGCGCATGCACCGACGCATGCACCATCACATTCGAGTTCACAAACGCCGTCAAATACACATGCAGCCCCGTCACCGTCTGACTCGGCAAATACCAGAAACTCACCGTGTACGTCGTCCCCGTCTTCAACGTCAGCGGCTGCGACAACGACTGCGCCACACTCTGCGCCCGCCCCGTCGCCACCAAGCGCAAACTATACTGCCCGCTCCGGCTCAACGTCCCATCCCGCTCCGTCGGCCCCACCAACGTCCCCTTCACCCACGTCCCCTCCAACGGCTCCTCAAAACCCCCGTTCACCACATAATTGCTCCCCCCGCCCACCACGGAGCCTTCCTCCACCCGCAAATCATCCAACCACACCTCCCCTGCATTACTGAACCGGAAATAAAGATTAGTGAAACTCAAAGTCAACGTGTTGCTCATCGTGAACGACTTGAACTGCCAATTGAGTCCATCCAACCAATTTATGACCCTGTCCCGTCGTTGCGTGACATCCTTCAATTGCAAGGAGGCCCCCAAACCATTAGCGCTCCTTGGCCAAGGCGCATCTGGCTCATAACGCACCCTGTCCACAACCACTTCGCCGGTGGGACCGGGTTGTAGCAACGTCAACGTTTCGTCATTGGCTTGAAGGTTGCCCGGATATTCATCAAAAATCGTCACACCCGTGCCATAGGCACTTTCAAACGCACTGCGGTTTTTGACTAATACCAAGTAAGACCTGGGTGTCAGGTAAGCCCCTGAAGGAAATTGATAATCCAATCCATTGATTCGCCATCCAGACAGGTCAAAGGTGAAATAGGGTGAGGCGTTGTAAATCTCGACATATTCTGCATTAGGATAAGTCGGGTTATACATAATTTCAGTAAAACCAACCAAACCAACGGGCGAGGGAATCGCATTGGTGTATATGACAGTGGCCCCGGCCACATAATTGCTCAGTTGCACCCCATTCACATCGTAAGCTGTCACCACCAAATCATTGGTCACCGAAGAAATGGGCACACGCATCGTCCACGAGGACAAATTTATCCATGTAATTGGATAACTTTGGCCATTCACCAAGATGTCGGCAGCCTCCACAGGGGCCGTGCCGGCGATGGTTACCAAGTTTGTTCCCACCACCAAATTAGTGCTGCTCGTGAGCGCAAATGTGGCGTTGCCCCCCGCATTGGCAATCTCCGTATTGGCAGTGCTGATTCGCGTGGCCAGGTAGGAAGGAATGGCCGAGTAATTCTGCTCGGGCACAAAGCTGTTGTAATGGGAAATCCACCGGTCCATGTAGGCATTGTTGTAGGTGGACTGAATAATGTCCTTCACGTGAGCATAAAACCGCCGTTTGTTGGCGGGAATTTCATTAATCAACCTGCTGAAATTGCGATCTCCCACCAAGGCCGAGTTGGCCGCCCGCGAAAACGAAAAATCCATGTCTATGGGAAACGCCAGGAATTTGTCATCCGCAGGCCGTCGGTAAATAGCAACATTGTGGTCAATGCCAAAAGTATATGTGTCACCCACCCCGCAAAGCGTCACAAAGGCCCACACTCGCATCCACTCATCCACATCCATCAACCTCCGGCTTTGTGCATCCAACCCCGCCGTCGCCAGACTAAAAGTCTTGGCAAACGGTATCAACAAACTGTAATCGTCCACATCCCTGTGGTTTTTCTTGATGAAATTGTACCGATACAGCTCAGGATCATCCCCCAAGTTTTGAAAATCCACTGCAATCACGCTGTCGGGGTTGGGAAGTTTGTACCCCGCGCTGTTGGTCGTGGTCGGATAGTAAATCAACTCAAACTCATACAAATCACCATCCCCTCCATTTTCAAACGCCGTCTCAATGAACTCATCCTCCAATCGCGGCGAAAGAATGGCGGAGCTTGAGTGCCGATTAAACGGCGCTATCACCTTGCACAAATCAGAATACACCCCGGGAATGTCCCCGGCATGGTGCAACATATGTTTAATAACCATTTCCAACTGCTTGTTATCCGTATTGCCTCCCTGCCCTGAGCGGTCAATCAACATCACAGGGTGCACCCCGCGGAAGGGTTGATCCGCCGGAAATGTAAGATGAAAACTCACCCGGACATCCGACCAACGACCACGCTCGCTTCCTTTGAGGCGGATTCCACAATCATAGTACGGACGATATTCATCATAAACAATGGTGCCGGGCAACCGGGCATTGCTCATTACGTTGGTAACATCATGCAACAAATTTCGATTGGCCGGTGTTAATATCAAACGTATGTTATGTCCGCGCGTAAACTCCGCCTGCCCGTCATCCACTGCGTACAACGCTCCGGAATCAGGCCCGGCCGGAGGACAATCAGCAGTCGCTCCCGCACCATCAGTCGCACGCACGTAAAACTGCACAATATCGCCTGCACTACCGCCGGGTACGATACCGCTGAATTGTTGATCATCACGGCTCATCACCACGGAGTTCCACGAGCCGCCATTGACCGACCAATAAAGGCGGCACTCGGCTACACCCTGCGGATCGGAAGCCACCACAGACACCGTCACAGGAATACCAGGCTGAGGCACCACCGGCTGATGCTGCAATCCCTTCAGCGTAGGACCAAGATTGGCCACTCGTCGGCTGTTGGGGGCCCCCGGTGTGCCGGTAAACACCGGCCGCGGCAACACACTGGTACGCGCCACACGGTTGAAATAAAGCCGAGTATTCAACAAATTATTCCCCGCCAGCCACCGCGCACGAAAACTAATCTGATACTCCCGCCCATTCACAATGGTGCGGCCGGCCGTAAGCGTAGTTTCCACATGATTGTGCATGTGCTCCTGGGCACCCGTCGCCACCAAATGCAGAACATGGTTGCCCGGATTGTCCGGATCGGTAATCACCCGGCTTTGCCCGTGATTTCCCAACACCCGCCATCCGGTCAACCCATTTTCAAAATTTCCGTTGCCAATTATTTCCACAGGTGTGCTGCCTGGGTTTTCCACCACCGAAATGTCATCCACAAGGCATTCCCCGGCGTCCAACAATCCCAAAACAAAATCCTGCCATGTGGTTGGCTGAGTACTGCCCGGAAATGCAGCGACCATCCGATAAGAAATCGTTTGCCATGTCCCCCGGCTCTTTTCATTACTGGCAGCCCATGCCGCGGAGTTCGAATTGTCGGCCCAAGGATCCATCAACTCCAAACTTGACCCGCCACCATCAGCATAAGCCGGCCAAGGGTGACTGTCATAGTAGCGCACCTCGTCCACCGGATTGCCATCGGCGTTTCTTAAAATCACACGCTCACCGCGATGTGACAGGCGGCCCACCCACTCCCCGATTATGTTGATCGCCGGATGCGCGGCTCTTAATGTTGCAGCATCGTTGGCCACAACCAAATACCCCCCCGCAGTCAGACTCACCCCCGGCGGAAACAAATAACGCACACCACCATCCAACATCCACCCACTCAAATCCACGCTGTTTGACCCGCGATTGTATAATTCTATCCATTGCGCATCGGACTCTTTTGGAGGTGCATTGCTGCTGAAAATCAACGGTGGATGATACATGATTTCGTTGATCACAACATCCGTCGTAAGACTCACTTGATTACTCTGCCCAGGCGTCATGACGCCCGGACGCATCCAATCCCCCGCTCCATCAGGATAACGAGCTCGTGGCCCCTTGCGAAACACCACCGTATCATAAACCCGCTGCGCACCAGGCGACCAAAGAGTGATGTTGATATTTTCAAAAGTCCGATATCCATCCGGCAACGGTGTCCACCCAAGCTGTTCGCCGGTAACCACATAAAAACCACCGGGCGGTAAAGGCGGTACATTCGAAAACACGTAAACAGGCCAATTCCCCGCTTGACTGGCCAGCTCGCATCCCTCCAAAGCCATGTCATTGGTGCCATAATTGAAAAGCTCCAACAAAAAGTTGTTGTTGGTGGTGCCGGTCAATTCGTTGATGACCAATGTGGCCGGCGGCAAAGGATACGGCTCGGCGCTTACCTCCATTCCAAACACAGCATCACCTTCTCCACCGACCGCCTGATGCAGCTCGACCGCCAACCAATTCGTCCCCAAAACCAAATTAGTTGGATACACCACCAAAGGAGCCGTCCAAGAAGGCTGTACGACATTGGTCAGGGCTGGCGTTTGGGGCGTTATCTCGCCCTCGGGCATGTTCAGTCGCACAAGTTCCACTCCGTTGAGATAGACCACAGCACCATCATCCACCATCGCCCGCAATAAAAGACGAGTGGCCTCCGGCGCGCTGTTGATGACGAAAGGACGCCGAAAATAATAAGCACTCCGCCCCGATGCCAATGGCGTATTGGTCAACGTCTGGGGCGCAGTGCCGCTTAAAAGCACCCGAAACCCGCTTGGATCCGTACCGGCATTACTGCAACGAAACTCCAAAGTGTTCGTCCCGGGCACAAAACCATTGGTAATGGTAAAAGGCCCATACCATGTATTGAAACCGGACGCCGTGATTGTCTGTGCCACCCCATTCAACAACACTTGATTTAAATTGTTATCCACCGCTACCAACATCTGGAGCACTGCATTTTGGTATTCAAAACCGGTCAATGAAAACGTGGTGACATAATAATAATTCCCCGCCGCTACATTCACCGTCCCATTCGCCACCGGTCCAATCCACGAAGAAGCACTGTCATTTGCCATCCAGTTCGGATGATTTTGAGTCACCGTGGCCTGCGTGGGAGCACCGCCCTGGGCTGAAACCGTCAACCGATAATGCGGATCCGCTGAGCCTGCGGTCAAAACCCGCCCTGAATCATCCACGCCCGAATTGAACAAAGTAGGTATGCTGCGGACTTCCGTGATCCGATTCGTCCCATTATAAAGAAGAGGACGCCCCAAGGCCCAACCACTATCGTTATATCCCAAGCCCTGCCACCCCAATGCCGGAAGCGTCGCGGCGTCATAATATCGCCATAAATCATCCTGCCCGATAACTTTGACAGCCTGCACACGCCCGACACCCGGAAAATTCGACTGCCCCGGCGTCCCTATCCTCGAAGTGCTGAAGCGCCAATTCTCGGGAATGTTCCCCACCAATTCAGGATCCACCTTGGCCCACGTAAATGAAATGGCTCCGCCATGTTTGGGCCACCAACCTATTTCCTCAGCATCAAATACATCCATCACCCGACCGTTGTTGTTGCGCAAGGTCAAACGATTGGCCATCTGTCCCGGAACATTAACCACGTTGGTCACCCCAGCGCTTTGCAATGTCTGCAACGCATTTGTCCCAACCGCCAACACCAGATAACTTCTCCCCCGAATGGTCGTACCAGATGGCAAAGCCTGGCCCTCCAAGGTCCATCCGGAAAGATCCATGTCCACTGCAAGTTGATTGTACAATTCAACCCATTGATAGAGATTGCCTCCTGAAGAACGGCTCGCCAACTCGTTGAAAACCACGGTGGCATCGGCCCGTGCAGACAAAACCATTGCCCCCATCAACAAAATAACGAAGAAGTTTCGCATAGTTGGTGCTTGTTACGGCAATGTTACACCGTCAGTAAGGTGCGTTCAAGTTTTTGAAGGGCCTTGCGCCAATTTCTCGCTTCGCAATCCGTAACGCCCATTTGTCCTATTCAAATCCTTTACTTGAGAAACACGCGAAAAAAGCCATGCATACCGCCTGCCCTCCATGCTACCTTTCCCTTGGCATTTGTGCGTTGGAAAACAACGCGGACAAAGCCTGGTTTTAGTGCATGGATATAATTGTTGGTAAAAGCAAAATGAAACAACGCTTGACCCCCTGGGTAGCGCTTGCCGTTCTGGTCTCATCCATCCTTCCCCTTAAGCCCGCCCCCCCGGAAGATGTCGTTTGGTTGCGCACAGGAGAACGCCTCCGCGGCCAAATCCTTGGCATGGCCGGAGAAGGTTGGCTCCGCTGGCAACACCCTCACATCGCCGAGGAAATCAAATTAGCGCTGACCAACGTCCTCAAAATCCGTTTTGCTCCGCGCAATTTGGGCAATACCAACTTGGAAAATCCGTGTGTGGTGCGCCTAATCAATGGTGACAACCTCAGCGGCAACCTTGCCGGCTTCGACGGAATGCACCTCTCCCTGGAAAGCCCCGCTTGCGGCCGATTGCAAATCCCGCGCCAGATAATGGTGGGCCTGCAACCCATGGAAATGAATGCACGGATAGTGTACGAAGGCCCCACAGGATTGGATGGATGGACTCAAGGTCAAGGCGTTGCCGAAGTCGCCGCCGACGCCTGGGTGTACGGCAACGGCGCCTTTATTGCAAACAAACCGGGCTCCATCGCGCGCGATGTCAAACTTCCTGATTTGGTGGAAATATCTTTTCAAGTCGAATGGGAAGGCTACACCACTCTGGCCATCGCCCTCTACGCCGATCGCCTCCAACCCATCCAATTGCTCGCAAAAGACAAAATTGAAGATTTGCAAGGGTTCTACAGCCTGCAAATTTCCATGGCCAGCTTCATTTCCGCCGTCCTTGTCCCAATTAAAAAAGATGTCCCCTTGAATCCCCAAGGATTGGGCATGGCCATCAACCAAAACTTTATTCAATCCTCCAAAGCCGCCTTTACCATTCGAGCCAATAAAAAGGAGCGCATCGTCATTCTCTATTGCAATGGCCAACTGATGCGCCAGTGGCAGGACCCTGTCGAGACATTAGGCTCTGGAACCATTCTGCGTTTCGTCAACCAACAAGCAACAACCGTCCGCATCAGTAATCTCGTTATCAAACATTGGGACGGACGCCATGAATTCCAGAACAACTTGACCACGCAGGGCACCAACGACCTGCTCCTCCTCGTTAATCAAGACCGCGTTTCCGGTGTCTTGGGGCCCCTTCGAAACAAAGAGTGGGAAGTCGGTACTCCGTTGGGACCCGTTCAAGTCCCGCTTTCAAAAATCGAACAACTGCATTTCTCCATTCTTAAACGCCAGCCACCCCCAACAAAACCCGCTCCGGCACGATTGACCTTTAACAACCAAGACCGTCTCAGCATCCAACTTGACCACTGGAGCGGCGACCGTCTGCAAGCAACGCACCCCCTCTTGGGCCAAATGATCATCAACATCAGCGCCCTTCGCGAAATCGTCCTCGATTAACCCCATCCCCTCCCCGCTTCAGCACTGGGCCAAGTTGACGGTACACATCCATACCCTCCGCCTCATGTGGAGAGCTAGGGTGCGAGGCAATTCATAAAAAAAACCTTTGTGTCTTTGTGTCTTTGTGGTGAAAAAAAAAAGGAAAGGGTGCCGGGCAAACTCAACAACAACCACACCATCATGGCCGCCCGGAATAATGCCACAACGAACGCCAATATTGCTGCTCCAGCGCAAAATAATCCACGGGTTGCGCAGGGTCATGCTCTTGCGGCAATATCCCAAAACGTTTCATTTCTCGTATAAATTGTCTGTTGGGCCTGAAACCGGGCATTCCATACCGCGGCTCGCTTTCCAATAATTTTTTCGCCTCCCAAATCGCCGCCAACAATTTGCGATAATCAGGATCCTCCCTGCTTGCAAAAACCTCCCCACACCATCCATACCCGCCAGCAGACTTCGCCAGCGGCGCCAGCAACACCTTCGACATTTCCGGCCTCGTCAGATTCAACAAAATATCCGGTCCATACCGCGCATACGGGTCGTTATCTGTCAGCAACCGTTCATATTGTCCGGCGTTTCCTTTGTATTCGGCTCGCCGCTTGTCCAAGTCATAATGAGTGGGATTGATGGGCAGTCCCTCCGGCTTGCCGTTATGGCAACTACCACAACGATTGTGTTGAATGGGCGCCAAGGCCCTTAAAGCAATCCCCGCCGCCTGGCCGGCCAACTGCTGGCTTCGTTCATTTCGCAAGCCCGCATAAGAGCCGGCATAAGGAGCAGCACTTTCAATCCACAACCATATCATCCGCCATTCCCTTTCGGTGTACCGGGCCCCATAATGTGTGCCATCCCCCAATTTCAGCAACCGGCTGGCTGAGCTTCCAATCGTTCGGGGCGGTTGGTTGCCCAGCCCGTTCCGGCCATCCGCCACCAGTCGGTGCATGATAAGAGTGAAATAACTGTGCGAAAAGTGCGGCCCCAAATCCCCCGTCAGCAAAATTTTTCCCTCCGCCTTGGCCGGATTGTGGCACGGCACACATGCACGGTCCAATACCGGTTGCACATCCCGATGCAAATCCACAACGTCCGGAAAACCCTCAAAACTTTTGATTTTGCTTGGAGGCCGCCGCAAGGCTTGCAGTGCAGGCCCCGGCTTGGATTCCCGTGGAGTTTGGGCACGCGGCTCATGACAGCCGGCACAGCTCATGGTCTCCCCGGGCATCAAACTGGTAAAACTTTGCATCCGTTTCACAGACAGATCATGCTCATCCAACGCCACAAAAAATATTTGACGATTCGCAGGCATCTCAAAATACGCCGAGCCATCCTCCTCCACCGGCACCGTCCCCAACACCCGTTCCAACGTGAAAGTTCCCAAAAACGAAGTCAAATCCGGACCCCCGCTGAAATTAACCGGCTTGGGAAGCGACTCCAACAACAGCAATTTCTTGATTTCTCCACGCTTTACACCGGGCAGGTTCCGGCTCTGATACACATCGGCAAGTATCATCGTGCCCGTTGTCGCCGCCGGTTGCACACGATGCGGAATCACCGGCTCGCGTGGCCGGGCAAGAATGGGGCGAGGCTCATGCAAAGGTTCATTGGCTGTGTGCGTAAAAATCGTCTCCACCACCCCCGAGCCGTCCATCAACACAATCTTGTTGTCCTGCGCCGCCAGCACACAGTTTTCCGCCAACGGGAATGGATCGCGAACACGTTTGCCTTTGTGCAAAGCCACCGCCCCCCGAGGATCGTCCGGCCCCAGCTTTGGCGTCACCAACGTCGCAATGCCTTCATGCTCATTGACACCGTGCCCCGGCGAAAAACAAGCCACCACCTTGTCCGAACCGGGCACAGGTTTGGCGTCAATCATTACAATCCACGAGCGCATATTCCCGTAATACACCATCGCCCCCGTCCCATCCGGATTCATGACCCACAAATGATGGTACTCCACCTGGCTGCGATCCACGTACTCCCATCGCGTGTAAAGAATCCGCCCATCCGGCATGACCCACGGCGTGTTGTCGTGCTCGGTGTTGGCGCTCACCTGTATGATGTTTCGCCCCTGGGCATCACACCGGAACATGATGCCCACCTGCGTCATCCAACAGTTCACCCATCGCTTGCCCCGCGTGGACACAAACAAAATGTCCCCGTCCGGCAAATAGGTCGCCTCGTAGTCGTCATAGGGTCCACTGGTGATTTGCCGCAAGCCCGTTCCATCCGTGTTGATTTCGTAAAGATGGTAGTAATCTGTCCCGGCAGGCCTGTATGAAAACAAGATTTTCTTGCCATCATAATGAACCTGCGGGTCACGCACCGAGCCACCTTTCGCATCCAACAAAACCGTCACCTTTCCCGTGCGAACACTCCACTTGCAGAGCTTGCCAACATCTGGAGCGCCGTTGCCGGCGTAGGCCTTCTTGTTTTCATCATCACAGTAATAACCGATGTTTGCATACCAATGCGAATCATCATACCTCGCCCGCGTCACGTAGATGATTTCCTCCACCTCCCGCATCGGTCCCTCGAGCGCCTTGGCCAACAAAGGGGTGCCTGGCTTGTTCGCCGTACCTTGCGTGGCCGCAACTGCAAGGCTGTGCAGGCCAAAGAAGCAGGCCGCCATCAAGGCGGTTTTCAAACAGGAGTTCATGTATTCAGCTTACCGCCTAAGTGACGCCCGGCCAAGCTGCATTATTCAATCCCAATGGAATTGGCCTTGGTTTCCATCCACTTAACGCTGATGTTTTGCAGCCTCATCAGCTATGATTTCAATGGCTTCACGCACAACATTTTCGGGGCCGGAATAGTTAATTCGTAAACACTGGTGGCGATGAGGCCAATCCTCCTTCAAACCATGAAAAAAGTATTCTCCCGGCACCGTCAGCACTTTACGCTGCTTCAACCGCTGACAAAATCCGCGACTGGTCATTTGCAATCCAGGCAGCCACAACCAATGAAAAAACGCCCCTTCGTCAGCGTGGCGGGCCCACGGGATGCCCGTCTTCTCAAAGGCATTATGGAGAAACTCCCGTGCGCGAAACCTCCGGGCGTCATAAAAAGGCCTTAGCCATCGCGGCCCCATTTCCAAAATGCTGCCATCCTCAAGCCACGGCAGCACCATTCGCTGCCCCAGATTGGAATTGGCCAGCCCCGCCACCGCTGTCATGGACGCAATGGCCGACGCCACAGGCGCAGGCGCCACAACAATTCCCGTTCGCGTTCCCGGTAATCCCAATTTTGAAAGACTGAATAAAAGAATAATATGCGGCGCCCAATAAGGCCGCGCTTCGGTGTACACCAACGCCGGAAAGGGCACTCCATACGCCTGGTCAATAATAAGTGGAATCTCATGCTCCTCAGCCAAGCATGACAACCGCGCCACTTCTTCATCCGACAAAACATTGCCCGTCGGATTAGTCGGACGCGATATCAACATCGCAGCAATGTCCCCCTGCCCCAAACGATTCTTTAACGCCTCAAAATCCAGGCGATACTTAAAAACGTGCCCTTGTGCCCCATCCACCCATTCCATGCGGGGCTTGCAGGCAGTGAATACATCCGGCTTGATCTGCATACCCAAGATATTCCGGGGACAGGGGCAGTAGAATCTTCTTAGACTTCCCGTCCCTGCCCCGCCCCGCCAAAAGATTAACCAGAAAAAACGTGGCACATTGACTCCCCGACGTCACCGCCACATTTTCCGCTCCCACCGGCCATCCATATGTGCGCCGCAACAAACCAGCAAAAGCCTCAACAAACCCAGGATGCCCACGCGGCGGATCATATTTCCCCAACAAAGCATCCATGGTCTCGGATTCTCTCAACATCGCCTCCAGCCGCCCCTTGGCCACCTTCATGAACTCCGGCACAATCGCCGGATTCCCTCCTCCCAACATCCGCATGTCAGGATCCAATGCCAAGGCGTGTCCCAAATCCTCCATCAGCTCCCCAATGCCGGTGGATCGGCTCATCCGCTCCCCAAGCTCCGAAAAAACTACCGGTTCCATGGCACCCTATGGAAATTGCACTTCGATATTCGCCCATCCCTGCACCTGAACCGCCATCCACCTCGCCCCTTCGTTCCACTCATGAGGTGGTTCCATTAAAAGTTCACGTCCGTTGATCCTCACCCGTGGTTTGCTCGGCAGCCCACTCAACAAAACATAATAAGGTTGCGCCGGCCAACCCTGCACTCGAAACGTTGCAAAACGCGCACCATCTTTTTGCTTTTGAATCCTGCCGGGTGCGTGGACATTAAGACCCATTTTAGCAAAACGCCGAAAATCATATAATGGAATTTGTGTGTAATAATTCACGGCATTGGCCCCAACCGTCCCCGGATTGATTGCCGGGCCATCCGGACGTTGCTCGCGCAGCAAAAAATAATCCGGCAACAACCCTACCCGTTGAACATCGTCCGCCTTCCATGTATGCTGCAAACCTGCAACCGTAATCCCATCAGCCACCGTTCGCCATATGCCTCCGGGATCCACCTCCGCCAGTCGGTAAAGCGCATCTGCGTACACCAACCCGCACCATTGCACCGGCTGTCCAAACCAAACCGGTGCCCTCCAACTCGTCGCTCCCAACACCGCAATCGTGCTATAGATACCCACCTGCCGCCCCGTCGGGTTGACCAGGTACACAAATGGGATCCCCGTCCACGCCCAGTAGCGCGCCTGCTCCAAAAAATTCAAATCTCCACTCAGCTCGTATCCCAAAACGTATGCCTTGACGATGTGCGCTGACGCCAGGATATCCGGCGTATGCAGCGGAATTTCCCATGTCTGCGCCCCACGCGGCACCCCGCCTTCATAACGTTTCTGCGCCCGCAAAGCCGCCAGCGCCCGCTCAATCAATTCCCTATCTCCGCAAAAAGCCGCAGCCTGAAGCGCCTCCGCCAAGGGTTGAAACGTGAGGCCGTTGGCATGGTTCGTCCAATAGGTCCGTGCATAATCGGTGCCTCCTGCTTGTGGCCTGTAGGTCACCAAATATTCGCTACCCAACCGTTTTAATTGCTGCTCGGCCAGATTACGCGCCGAAGCCACGCTTTCGCCGACACGCCCAAAAACCAACGGCGCCACCGGTCCCCTTACATGACTCACCCCCGAATGGTAGTATTGATTCGGAGTCACCCGCGCCAACGCCTCAGCCGCCGCCTGATGCAATTCATTGGACCAAGCCGCAGACGCCCGCCCCGCCAACCATGTCATATACACCGCAGCATCCGCCGCGGGTTGTGCCCCAAATCCGGGCCACACCGCATGGCGATAAAGGCTCCCCTCCCGAATTTTGGACCGCAGCCACCCTTGCGCAGCAAGCTGCACATAATCTGCCTGACTTAAATAATCCTTTGCGTAGGCGGGCAGATTATTCAGAACAAGGTATTGTTGAACCGCAGGTATAACCGTGTCCCCTTTCCCACCCATCAAGCGCAACTTGCATTCGATCTTCTGACCCGCCCGCAACAACTTCGCAAAATGTGGCACCAAACTGCCTTCCGGACGGTTCGCACCATCGGACTCCGGCCAAATCACACCCATCACGTGCCCCCCACTCCCGTACAAACGATCCGGAGAGTCAAACACGCCGCTGAAAGAGAGGTGATTGTCGTATTCCAAGGCAACGTAGTGGCCGCCTTCCTGGACAACCATTAAGGGAAAAGTAATTTTATGATTGGCGGGAACTTGGCGGCGTGACTCCGGCCCTATGATATCCGCCTCCGAACTGCTTGGCTCATTTTCCAAATATTCCAACCCTGCAAAAAGCGCTTGATGCTTGTTTGTCCCATACGTCCCCACCCCGGGCGCAAGTAGGAACATTGGAAGATAAAGAATTTCAGCATCCTTTGATACTTCAACAACTGTGTTTATCTCCAACACCCCTTCCGCTCCTGCGCGCATTTCCTGCGCATAGCGCCACTCCGCCCCCCTTTTGTCATTCCAAACGGCCTCCAACCGATAACGGCCTCGCCCCGTCACCACTCGAGGGGCCGGCACGTCCATCCATTCCTGTTCCGCATCGTGCAAATAAGAAACCGACAGTCGTGCATGCGCATAAGCCATCACCTTGCCGTCCACTCGCATTTCCCCTCCCCATTGCGACCCTGGTGCATCCCACCATTCCACCGAACCGGCTTTCAACACTCGGCGCCTTCCCGGTGCCGGAGTCTGCCACTGGGAGACCGGGCCTTTGAACTCAGCTCTGGCCTCAAATTGAAGCGACGCAAGAATCGCCTCGCCTGAAGTTCCGGGCGGGTCCAGACGAAAACGGTAATTCGGCCCTAGCGCAGGCAGCGGCAACCGCACCTCCGCCCACTCATCCTTTGGCACAAGAAATCGCCGCGAATTTTCCTCGCTCGGCTGCCGATCATAAAAAAACAATTGTGCCATCCCCCCCACCGAGGATTTCATACGCACTTTCACCCATAGAAGCTGTCCCGTAGGGAAGTTGGCCGCCGGTCCATGCAAATAAGGGTCCTCGCCGGCAATGACCATCCGCAATCCCTCCGCCACGGGTGTCAGCTCGCTGATATGGTGCGGTCCACCCCAGCGTTTGGCCTCCTCAGGACGCGTCAAATCATAAACAGGCAACGATACGCCGGCGCGAACCAGGAGATGACTGACCAACAACGTGGATAAAATTGCCAATCTGCATATGATCGGTTTCACGCCTCGCAGATTAGATTCGCGCTGACATCTGCGCCAGCCAAATTAGAACAGCTTGTTGCAGTAAAAATGAGGTTGGCACGGCCACATTTTGGCGTACAACTTCGTCCGCATGAAGAACATCGTCTATTTCGACCTTGAAACCCAAAAAACCGCAGAAGAAGTAGGTGGATGGGGGAAAATATGCGATTTGCGCATGAGCGTAGGCGTCATTTACAGCACTGCCACCGATGACTACAAAATTTTTGCCGAGGCCCAAGTGGATCAATTAATCAAGGAGCTTATGCGCGCCGACCTCGTGATCGGATACAACCATGTACGCTTTGACTACGAAGTCCTCCACGCCTACACCCCCATGGATTTGCGCCAGGTCCCCTCCCTCGATTTATTCCTCGATTTACAGGCCGCCACCAACCGCAAGCTCTCCCTCGACGATGTTGGCGCCGCCACACTTGGATTTCACAAAACCAGCAAAGGCCTGCAAGCCGTCGAATGGTTCAAACAGGGCAAACTGGTCGAAATTGCCGAATACTGCTGCTACGATGTCAAATTGACGCGCCTGCTCCACGAGTACGGGGCCACACACAAGCACGTCTATTACACAGACTTTACGGGCCGCAAAGTCAAGATTCCCGTCAACTGGTCCCTGCCCCCTTCATGAATCTTACACAGTAAAAACACTCCATGCCAGCCGTGCTTGGGAGGTGACGCTCTGAGGAGATAGCTTTCAAATCACCCAACCACCGACAAAAACGCCAGCAATCGCCCGGGGAACACCCCCAAGGCCAAAATAGCCACCATTAACAACACGCACAGCAGTTGTGTTGCAGCGTCCAAGCCAATTCTCGGAGCCTCCGGCGTGGCATCCTTGAAAAACGCTTCTCGCACCATCAACAAATAATAGTAAATCGCTATGGCGCTGTTGATGACTGTCAACACCACAAGCCACAACCACCCCTTTGCCAAAGCCGCTTTTAACAACGCCAATTTACCGATAAAACCCGCCAGCGGCGGCACACCAGCTAAACCAAACACTGCCAGCAGAAGTGTCCACGCCAGCAGCGGCGAGCGCCGGTGCAAGCCCGCTAGTTCCGACAAACCAACATTGCGCCCATCGGTGGACACACGGCAAACAACCAGAAAACTCGCCAGAATCATGAACAGATACGCAAATAAGTAATACAGTGCCGCCGCACGCCCATCGCTATCCAAGGCCACCAAACCCACCACCGTGTGGCCCGCATGTGCAATCCCGCTGAATCCCAGCAGTCGCTTCAAATCCGTCTGCACCAAAGCCGCCAAATTCCCATAAAACATGGAGGCCGTCGCCAGCACCGCCAGCAGCAGCGCAAACCTCGGATTCTCAGGAGTCGCCAGCGCCGTCAAACGTGCCAGCACGGCAACTGCACCCAGTTTCGGCAGCGATGAAATGATCGCCGCGGACTCATGCGAGGAGCCTTCGTACACATCCGGTGTCCAAAAATGAAATGGGAATACTGCGAGTTTGTAAAACAGCCCACAACACGTCAGCGCAAGTCCCGCCAAGGCCAAAGGCGACTCCGCCACCCCCCGTATTTGATGCATCACCCCCGCCAAGGCCGTTGTCCCAGTTAAGCCATAGAGATAGCTTAACCCAAACAACATGATTCCATTGGCCGCTATCCCAAACATGATGTATTTCGCCGCCGACTCCATTTGCGCCCGTTGCCCCTCTCTCTCCCTCCGCAGCGGAACCAATAAATACAACGGAAAAGAAGCCATCTGCAGCGCCACCACCATCGTCAACAAATCCACACAACTTACCAACGTCACCAATCCAAAACCGCCCAGTATCGTGAACAAATAAAACTCAGGGCGAAAATCTGACGGAATATCCTGCAACCCACCTGCAGCCAACAGTGCGAAGAACAGCCCCACCGACAGAAACAATTTAAGAATTTGTGAAAAACCATCCACGCGATACGCCCCTTCAAACAAAACCTCCTCCGCAGGCAGCGCCATCACGCACGCAGTCACGGTTGCCAATGCTGTCACCAATGCAACACGCCTTGCCAACACTCCGCGCCGGTCTCCCAAGGTGATGAAAAACAACACCAAAGTACCGGCCAACATCACCAGCTCAGGAAGATAAGATGTAATAAAGGCACCCATCAGATTTCACCATGTTATCCAAGCCATGCTCCCCTTGCTGCCCAACACAGCCTTCCTTCCTTTCTTGCCATCCTTCCATTCATAAGGCGGCTCCCGATTGAACTTGTTGCATCAAATGCAGCAGGCTGGCTCGCATCACATCCATAAATGGCCCGGGCTGAAGTCCCAGCCAAAACACAAAAACCAGAAGCGGCGCCAGCGTCGCCACCTCGCGCAGCTCCAAATCCTTGATGCCGGTATGGTCCGGATTTTGCGTGCCACCCCACGCTACACGTTGCAAAAGACGCAACAGATACGCCGCCGCCAAAACCACCCCAGGCACCGCTGCAATCGCAACCGCAGGCACCGACTTAAATGCTGCCGTCAATACCAGAAATTCTCCCACAAAGCTGTTCGTCCCGGGAAAGGCCATGCTCGACAACGCAAACACCCCAAACGCTGTAATAAAAACGGGCATGAATTTGCCCAACCCCGCAGCCGCATTCATCTCACGAGTATGCAGGCGCTCGTAAAGCAGACCCACGCAAATGAACAACGCCCCTGTTGTCACGCCGTGATTAATCATTTGAAGCATCGCCCCCTCCAGGCCATGCATTGTAAACGTGAACACTCCCAGTGTCACAAATCCCATGTGGGCCACACTCGAGTACGCCACCAGCCGTTTCATGTCAGTTTGCGCCAACGCCGTCAGTCCGCCGTACAAGATCGCCGCCACCGAGAGCCACTGTACCGCCGGCGCGAACAAATGCGCCGCGTATGGTGTGATGGGCAAACTAAAACGCACAAACCCATACCCGCCCATCTTCAACAATATACTGGCCAGCAGCACACTCCCCGCGGTGGGGGCCTCCACATGCGCCGCCGGCAACCACGTGTGAAATGGAAACATCGGCACCTTGATCGCAAATGAAATGAAAAACGCCAGAAACACCCAAAACTGAAAATTCGCACCGTACGGCCGCCCCATTAAATCCGGTATGTGAAACGTCCCCGCCTCCAAAAACAACGCAATCATTGCCACCAACAAAAACACCGACCCCGCCATCGTATAAACAAAAAACTTCAATGCTGCATACACTTTCCGCGGCCCTCCCCAAATCCCGATAATCAACGCCATCGGAATCAGCATTGCCTCCCAAAACACAAAAAACAAAACGAAGTCCAAAGCGCAAAACACCCCCAGCATCGCTGTTTCCATCAACAACAACGCCGCTAGAAACTCCTTCACCCGCGTCTGAATGTACTTCCACGAGGCCAGCACGCACAACGGCATCACCAGTGTCGTCAACAAAACCAGCCACAAACTGATCCCATCAATCCCCACCGTGTAGTGAATGCGCCAAGGCGCAATCCACACATGATGTTCGGCAAATTGAAAAGCCGCCGTGCGGTTATCAAATCCGAAGCAAATTTGAAGCGACGCGACAAAGGCCGCCGTGGTGAACAACAACGCCCACCACCGTTGCGCCCGCTCTCCCCGCAACAGCAAAAGCACCCCTGTGGCCGCCAGCGGACTGAAGATCAGTACGCTCAGCCACGGAAACCCATGATTTTCCATCAATCCAGACATTTACCAAAACCAGAGAAACACCAGCAGCAGCACCGCCGCCGCGGCAAAAGCGAGCGCCAGACTTTCCTGCAAGTGGCCGCGCTGGGCTTTGCGTACCCGCGCACCAGCCGCTGCCACTGCTGCCGCCAATCCATCCACCGCCCCGTCAATCACACGCTGGTCAAATTGCCCCATCAACCGCGCCGTCCGCATCAAGCCGGAGAGGCCGATGTTTTGATAAAGAGTCCCCACCCACGCATCCAGCCGTTGCACCGGCCCCTCTGCCCATCGCAAAAACAGACGTCCGGCCTTACGATAAAACCAGTCCAAATCAAGGCTGATGGTAGGTGTAGGCTCCAACTTCTTGAGCAACAGGAAAAATCCCACCGCCGTGAACAACAAGACCAGCAAAGTTTCTGAAACATGATAAGCCGTGTACGGATGGTACTCGCCCACCACCTCTTGATGCGGCAGCATCTTGTATAAATATGGCGTGTAGCAACCGATGAAAATACACAGGAAAGACGCCACCGCCATCGCCACGTTCATGTTCCACGGCGGATCTGCCGCCCTTTCCCAAGTCTCCGTGCGGCAACGATTTTTCCCAAACCAAATGAAATACGGAACCTTCAGGCCCGTATGCAAAAAAGTTCCCACCGACGCCAACATCAGCAAATAGGCCGCCCAAAGCCGATGCCCCTCAAATCCCGCCGCCACTATCATTGACTTGCTCACAAACCCGCTGAACAACGGAAAAGCCGAGATTGAAAGCCCACCAATTAACGTGAACAAAAATGTCCATGGCATTTTCTTGTACAGCCCGCCCAACTCGGTGAATCGGCTTTCACCCGTCATGTGGAGCACCGCCCCGCACCCCATAAAGAGCAATCCCTTGTACAAGATATGCGCAAAGGCGTGCGCGCATGCGCCGTTGATGGCCATCGCCGTTCCCATCCCAACACCCGCCACCATGTAACCCACCTGACTGATGATGTGATACGCCAGCAGCCGCCGACAGTCGTTCTCCAACACCGCATACACCACACCATAAAGCGCCATCACCACCCCCAGCGGCACCAAGATTTCCCATCCGGCAAAACCCCGGCACAAGGCATACACCGCCGTCTTGGTGGTCAGGGCCGACAAGAAAACCGAGCCGTTAAAGGTGCCTTCCGCATACGCATCCGGCAGCCATGCATGCAACGGCGGCACCGCCGCATTCAATAAAAATCCGGCTAGTATCAGCCATCCTGCCGCCCCGCCTTGTCCCCATTGAAAAGTCTCAAACCTCAAACTTCCCGTGGCACCATGATGAAGAATAATTCCCGCCAATAGTGACAGCCCACCGGCCACGTGAACCAATAAATACCGGTATCCCGCCGCCACAGCCCTTGTCCCCCGGCGATACCAAATCAGAAAAACACTCGCAAAAGCCATTAATTCCCAAAAAACAAACAAGGTCAAAAAATCGCCTGCGTAAATGACCCCCAACGAACCTGCTGCATAGAACCACGCGGCACTGTGTTGCCCCGGCTCCTTGACATGCAATCCATAAAGTGTCGCTATGACACAAACCAGCCCCATGATGTAACCAAAAATCTGGCTCAAAGCGTCCACCCGCCCAAATACCAGCGTCCAATTCAAAAAGCCCAATTCCCCATGAATCCCCGGCTCAAGCTGCGTTACCCGCCAAAACGCCAGCAAAGGCACCGCCAATAGCCACACCTTGCGCGCACGCTCCGGCACCCAGGGCAACGCCAGCGCGCCCAAAACCAAAATTAACGCGGGATGCAACCAAAGCTCACTCATCGTAGTAATCCTCCTCCCGCATGATTCCCAGCTTTCCAAAAGCCTTGGATGCCACAATCAAAAATGCACATCCGACCAATCCGAACACCGCCCAAAACCCGGGCCATTTCTCCACCTCGGTATGCGCGTGACTCTTGTCCACCACCGCCGGCAAGGCGTCCAATATCACCAACAAAGCCAAAACCACCAGACACACCTTGACCACCAGACGCATCCGCGCCCGAAGCCATTCTATGAGTTGAACCAATTTCATGGTAATACCGCCTCCGCAAGCTGCATGAAGAAATCCGGATAACACCCAATCACCACCGACACCACCGCCGTGATCGCCAAAGGCACCACCATCGCCCAATGCGCCTCCCCATGATGAGTGTGTTGCTCCGTTACCGGCGCTTCGCAGAAAAAGGCCCGATAAACCACCGGCACAAAATAAGCCGCATTCAATAGCGTGCTGGCCAGCAACACCACAATGATCCCCACCGATTTCGCATCCCACGCCCCCAACAACAAATTCCACTTCGTCACAAAGCCCGCCACCGGTGGCGCCCCGATCATGCTCAATGCCGCCAACCCAAACGCCCCGAAGGTTACCGGCATCGCGCGTCCCAAACCTGACATCTCGGAAATGTTTTTCTTGTGTGTGGCCACATAAATCGCGCCGGCACAGAAAAACAGCGTGATTTTTGAAAAGGCATGATTCGCGATGTGCACCAGACCTCCCTCAATTCCCGCGGGTGTCAATAAGGCCACCCCCAAAATCACGTAAGACAACTGGCTGACCGTCGAATACGCCAGCCGAAGTTTCAAATTGTCCTGACTTAACGCAATCACCGACGCCGCAATGATGGTGAAGGAAACAAAATATGCCGTTGGCCATCCCAACCCGAAAGCCTCCATCCGGTCCGTCCCGAACACATACAACATCACCCGCACCGTTGAAAACACCCCGGCCTTCACCACCGCCACTGCGTGCAGGAGCGCGCTCACCGGCGTCGGCGCCACCATCGCCCCCGGCAACCAATGATGCAATGGCATCACACCATTCTTGGCAAACCCCAGCAAGCAGGCCCCATACAACAGCGAAAACACCAATCGCGAAGTATCCGCCGGCAAAATACCGGGCCGAATGTTGTCCGCAAAATCCAGCGTCCCCGTCAGGGCATAAATCACCGCCATCGCAGGCAGCACCAATCCTTTTGCCGTCAACGTCAGATAAGTGAGGTATTTCTTCCCGCCGGTGTACCCCTCTTCATCTTGATGATGAGCCACCAATGGATAAGTCGTAATGCTCACCACTTCATAAAACAGATACAGCGTCAGCAGATTGTCGGCAAAAGCACACCCAATCGCCCCAAACAACGCCAGCGCAAAACACACATTGAATCGCGTCTGCGCGTGCTCCTGCAACCCCCGCATGTATCCCGCCGAATAAAAAACCGTCACCACCCACAACGCCGAGGCCGTCACAGCAAACAGCATGGACAAGGAATCCGCACGCAGGCTGATGCTCAACCCTGGCAACAATGGAAAAATTGTGTACACAAGCTTGCGCCCTCCATTTACCTCCGGCAGCAGGGAAACTGTTATTGCAAGCAACGCAACCGCTGCCACAAGCGAACTGGCCTCTCGCCGGTTGGGATGCGCGCGATTCAACAAAACCAGCCCCGCTCCCAACAGCGGGGCCAACAACGCTAGTAAAAGCCGGATATCGTGGGCGCTATCCATGACTCCTCAACCCTTCAAATCCGTGAGGTCCCGCGTTTGTATGGACCGGTAATTCCGGTACACCGCAATAATGATGCTCAACGCAATCGAGACCTCAGCAGCAGCCAGTCCCATGATGAACAAAACAAAAATCTGCCCCTCCGCCGGCTCCGGCGCATGAAAATGATTCAGCGCAACGAAGTTCAACGCGGCAGCAGAAAAAATGAGCTCCCCGGAGATCAACATCCCCACCAGCGTCCGCCGCCGCAGCAATCCAAAAATCCCCGCCGCAAGCAAAAACGCCGCTACTACCAAATACACTTCCGCTTGTTCGTACACAGGCATAATCAATGGTCTCTTGTTCGTCCCTCCCGCGCCACCACCAACGCCCCTAAAATGGCGGCCAGCAACACCAACGAAATCAACTCAAATGCAAGGCAATATTGCGTCAGCAACGATATCCCCACGGCCCGCAACGATTCATCCCCCCGCACCACCGGCGGTTGCGGCCACGGCCCCGCCAGACTCAAATGGCTCATCAACAAAAATACGCCAAACGCCGGTATCAACATCACAACGGCCCACAACCACGTTCCCTTTGTGCGCGGCGCTGGCGGGGGTTCGTCCGGCTCCGCCAACATGATGGCAAACACAATCGTCACACACACTGCGCCGATGTAAATCAGCACCTCCATCAAAGCCAAAAATGGACTGTGTAGATAATAATACAGCCCCGCCAAACCCATGCAGCAAATTGCCAAACCACAAACACTGCGAATCACCCTCGTCGTCAGCACCGCAATGAGCGCACCCCCTGCGGTCAAGGCCACAAAAAACCAAAACAAAGCCGCAATCACCCATGCGGCCGCTTGTTCTCCCAAAATAGCCGGCATTCCCATTACCTCCCCTGCCCTTCCACTTCCACCACCACCACATCGGGTGTTTTCACCGTCCCAGCAGTTTCCGCCGGTGGCGGCACGGCAGGTGAAACCGCGTGCTCGTTAGCAGCCTGCTGCCGTGCCTCCTCCTCCAGCCGCTTGAACAAATCCATGATGAAATCTTCCTTTGTAAAGCCGGCCAGGTTGTAGTCTTTCGAAAATCGAATGGCCCCGCTCTTGCACGCCTCAATGCATGACCCACACAAACTGCACTTGGTGAAATCCAGCTTGAACACCGTCACCGACTTCCGCTTGGCCCCGGGCTTCTTTTCCCCCTCCACCACAATGCAATCGCTCGGACACGCCTTTTCGCAAGCCTTGCATGCAAAGCAAATCGCCTCCCCCGTCTTGGGGTCTCGCACCAACTCGATATGCCCGCGAAACCGCGGCGGTATCACTGGCGCTTCATAGGGATACTGCTCCGTCACCGGCGGTTTGAAGAACTCACGCAACGTGACCCTCATTCCCGCCCACAGGCTCAGGCAGCCCTTCCAAAATTCTCGGGCACTTTTCATGGATGATTAAAACAATTTCAAAGTAATAGCCGTCAAAACCAACGTCCCCAGCGAAATGGGAATCAGCACCTTCCACGACAAATTCAACAACGTGTAGAATTGGGTCCGCGGAAACGTCCACCGCACCCACATCACTGCAAAAATCAGCACGTACATCTTCAACAAAAACCAAAAAGCCCCCGGCAAGACCCCAATCGGACTTTGCCATCCCCCCAAAAATAAAAGTGTTGCCAGCGCGCATCCCACCAACACATTCGCGTATTCACCAATGAAAAACACCCCAAACCCCATCCCCGAGTACTCCGTGATGGCCCCCGCCACCAATTCACTTTCCGCCTCCGCCATGTCAAACGGCGCCCGGTTTGTTTCCGCCAACATGCAAATGTAGAAAACCAAAAAGGTCACCGGCGCCAGCGGATTCTGGTCCAGGCGGAAAATGTTCCAATGCCAGAAGGGCCCCGCCTGTTTCTGCACAATCTCGCTCAGGCTCGTCGTGTTCGTGGTCATCAAAATAGTGATAACCACCAACAACATCGGAATTTCATACGCCACATTTTGCGAAACCACACGCGCCGCCGAGATAATCGCGTACTTGTTCCGCGAAGCCCAACCCGCCAACATCACCGCCAGCACATGAATCGAGCCAAACGAAAAAACCACCAACAATCCCAAATGCAAATCTCGCGCCACAAGGTTCTCACTAAACGGTATCACCGCCAGGCTCACCATGGCCGGTATGATCACCAACAACGGTGCGGCTCGAAACAATAACCCGTCCACCGTCGGCGGCACCAATAATTGCTTCGTCAACAATTTGATGCTGTCTGCAATCGGCTGCAGCAACCCCGCAAAGCCCACCTCCGTAGGTCCCAACCGCCGTTGAAACCGCCCTGAACCTTTCCGCTCCGCCCAAACCAGATACGCCGCATTGAAGCCCACAAAGGCCATCAACCCGACCAAAAACGCAACTAATCGTATGGGTTCAGGCAAATTCATCGCTCACCGATCAATGTCAGGAATCACCAAATCCAAGCTCCCCAACAACGCCAGCGCATCCGCCAGCATCATGCCCCGACTGGCTTCCTCAAACAGCGTGATGTTGCAAAAGGAGGGAGTCCGCCACCGGACCCGGTAAGGCATCTCTTTCCCGTCACTCACAATGCGCACCATCAGCCGGCCCCGCGCCGCCTCCACGGCAAAACAATAATCCCCTGCCGGCGGCTTCAAAGACTTGGGCACCCCGGGCGTCTGAAAAGGCCCCGCCGGGATCATCGCAACCGCCTGCTCAATGATCCGCAGGCTCTGCGCCATTTCCTCCATCCGCACCCGATAACGCGCCATGCAATCGCCTTCGGGATAATGCGGAATGTCGAACTCCAGCTCCGGATACACCGAATACGGCTCCATCCGCCGTACATCATAAGCAATCCCGGACCCCCGCATCACCGGTCCCGTGGCGCCATATTTGTGGCACATCTTTTTGCTAATCGGACCAATACCCTCCAATCGCTTCCGCAATATCAAATTTTCTGTCACCAGCGTTTCATACATCTTGAGCCGCTCCCGCATGTAGGGCACAAAATCCCTCGCCGCCCCCAAAAACGCATCATCCACATCATTGTACACCCCCCCAAAGCGATAATAACAGTAGGTAAGCCGCGACCCCGTAATCGCCTCCAACATATCGAGAATTTTCTCCCGATCATCAAATGCATAGAGCAGCGGCGTAAACCCACCCAAATCCAGCAAAAATGCCCCAAACCACACCAGATGACTCGAAATACGATTCAGCTCGGAAGTGATGACACGGATGAACTCGGCCCGGCGCGGCACCTCGATACCCGCCGCCCTCTCCACCGCCGCTACGTAGGCGTGCGTGTACGTCATCGCCGACAGGTAATCAATCCGGCTCGTATTAGGCAGATACTGCGCCCAAGTCCGGTTTTCCCCCATCTTTTCATGCATCCGATGGATGTAACCCGCCACCGGCTCAGCCCGCAAAATATACTCCCCATCCATCGTGAGCTTGATACGCAGCACCCCATGCGTGGCCGGATGCTGCGGCCCAAGGTTCAAGATGAAGGTCTCGTTGCCGGCCCGTCGGGCGGCTTCAATGGCCTCGGCAGGCGTCATGCAACCGCAAAATCTTTTCGAAGAGGATGATAATCCGCGTCGTCAGGCAACAGCAGCGGCGTCAATTGAGGATGCCCGGAAAAATGTATCCCGAAAAACTCCCATGCTTCCCGTTCATGCCAGTTCGCCCCGGGATAAATGTGCTCAATGCTCGGCACCTCGGGCAAATCCCGCCGTACCCGCGTGCGCACCGCCGTCCGCCAACCCATCATCGGATGAAAAAAGTCGTAAACGATCTCCATCTGGTTGTCCTGCGGCCAATCCACTCCCGTCACTGCATCCAACGCAAAACCCTCCTGCTCCATCAACGCCGCCGCCAGTACCACCTGTGCCGGCTCCACCCGTGCTTCAAAATGCACGCCCCGCCGCGCGTAATCCACCTTCTCAAACGGAATGACCAGGTGCGCCAAGGGATGCTCCGCCAGTAAAGACGGACTGACCACCCCTTGAGAAGCATTAGGTTTATTAATATCCATGTTAAGTATTTCCTTTTCTCTCAGACCGACTCCGACGCCGCCGGTGGCTTCACCTCAGGCCAGCGCCGTTTGCCGGTCAGTTTCTTTTCCAAAGCCAAAATCCCTTCTATCAACGCCTCAGGCCGTGGCGGACAACCCGGTATGTACACATCCACCGGAAACAACTTATCCACCCCCTCCACCACCGAATATTGCCCAGGATACACAAAAGGCCCCCCCGATATCGCACAATTCCCCATCGCTATCACCCACTTCGGCTCGGGCATCTGGTCGTACAACGTCTTCACCGCAGGCGCCATTTTCTTGGTGATAGTACCCGCCACAATCATCACATCAGCCTGCCGCGGCGAAGGCCTGAACACCTCTGCCCCAAACCGCGCCAAATCAAATCGCGACGCGCCCGCCGCCATCATTTCTATGGCGCAGCACGCCAACCCGAACGTCAACGGCCACAACGAGTTAGCCCGTCCCAACGCAAGCAAATCTTCCAACCGCGCAAACTTCACGATTTGGGAACATTGGACTTCCGGGTCCATTCAAAAATTCCTTTCTTCCATGCGTAAACAATCACCAACGATAATATACCCACAAACAAAAGAACCTCCACCAGGTCGCGCCACGCAAATTCACTGTCATACACCAGCGCCACAGGAATCAAAAACAGCACATCCACCGCGAAAGCTACAAAGATCAACGCGTACAAATAATAGACCGCACTGTAGCGAATCCACGCGTCCCCAATCGGGTCCATCCCACATTCTACAAACTGACCCGTCTTGTTCGCACTCTGCCGCGTATGACGCGCCGACAGCAACTTACCCAACACAACGGGCGCCAAGGCGAACAACAACCCCCCGAAGGCGAATGCCGCCAGGTACACCAGGTCGAGATAATAAGTTTTTCCCATAATGCCCGTCACAGGAAATATCCATCAGTTTTAATTTTAATCAACTAATTTCTTTGTCCAGTTTTTCTTATATTTATAGTTTAATGTTTTCTAAATTCTTATGATCCCAGTCAACCCGTTTCCACCTCAACAAACTTATTATCGCCTCTTGAAGACAAGAAGTCCTTGAGCCAAGTCACGGAATTTAATCAACCCCATACTCTCCCTGTATTTCAAAAACCAGCACAGAAAACCCTCCCCAATTTGGCATCACCCCCACTAAAAAACCGGCCGGAGCATCATGCCCCGGCCGGTTCCACAGGCCCTTATCCGCCTGCAAACTTTGAGCCTTTTATTTGATTAATTCTTCCGCAATCTGGACAGCATTTAATGCCGCTCCCTTGAGTAGCTGATCGCCGGACACCCAGAAACAAAGACCATTATCCATCGCGCAATCCTGCCGCAGACGCCCCACCTCGCAATTGTCCTTCTCCGCCGTGAACAACGGCATCGGATACTTCTTGTTTTCCGGATCATCCACCACATCCAAACCAGGCGCTTTCAACAACACCTCCCGGGCCGCCTCGACAGTCACCGGCTTCTCAAACTCCGCGCTCACCGCCACCGAATGCGCACGATACACCGGCACCCGCACACAAGTCACACTCGCCCGGAATGTCGGATGATGCATGATCTTGCGTCCCTCGTTCTGCATCTTCATTTCCTCCTTCGTGTATCCACTCGGAAGAAACGAATCCACATGCGGCAACACGTTGAATGCAATTTGGTGCGGATAAACTTCCTTCGTCACAGGTTCCCCCCGGACAATCTGGTTCACCTGCCGCCTCAATTCCTCAATCGCCTTGGCCCCCGTTCCCGAAACCGCCTGGTAGCTCGAGGCAAAAATCCGCGTGCACCCAAAGGCTGCATGCAGCGGATACAGCGCCATCAAGGTGATCGCGGTTGTGCAGTTCGGATTGGCAATGATGCCCTTGTGCCACTTGACATCCGCCGCATTAATTTCCGGCACCACCAGCGGCACCTTGTCGTCCATCCGAAAACAGCTCGAATTATCCACCACAACACATCCATCCGCAGCCGCCAGCGGCGCGTATTCCTTGGAAATGCTGCTGCCCGCGCTGAAAAGCGCAATGTCCACACCCTTGAAAGAATCCTTCTTCAATTCATTAAGGGTCAATTCCTCACCGCGAAATTTCAACTTTTTCCCCGCCGAACGTGCAGAAGCCAACAACGTCAGCCGTCCCACCGGAAAGTTGCGGCGTTCCAGAGTTTTGACCATCTCGACGCCAACGGCACCCGTTGCGCCGACCACAGCGACATGCAGATTTGTGCGCATATTAACAAAACGAGCGGCGACTATAAATCAATCCGCCAAACTGTAAATAGTAGAATAGAAGAAGTGCCCTCCCCGAGTTGACTCAGGATAAATGTTACCGGGGCTGGGAGGTGGACAAGGGCGCCGCTGATACGTTGACTCATATTCATGGTTACTCAAGAACCAACCATGAGCAAGTCCGCCCAACGTGAATTCT
>Ga0073932_1001415_pt1 | contig 45289 bp, 14 predicted proteins | sample DewCreD2012metaG_FD_76967 | JGI IMG/M metagenome (GOLD analysis project Ga0073932, IMG submission 76967) | Hot spring sediment bacterial and archeal communities from British Columbia, Canada, to study Microbial Dark Matter (Phase II) - Dewar... ...
ACGAAGCCGGACCATGCGGCCGACCACACGAACAAACAGTACCCGTCATGCATTTTGTATTCATGCCGCCCTTCTACCACCTCCCCCTCCCCTCCGTCTGCTCAAAAACTGAAATGCGCCGCCCCAAATGGTTGGCTATGATGAGCCATTGCAGCACATCGGGCTCTGGGATAAAACGTTCTCCTTGGATGAATGACTTTCCTTTGCGCCAATCCAAGCGATAGCCCAGGTTGTATAGAAGGTAAGCGGCTCGAGCTGCCAACACGCCTTTTTCTGTCCTCACGAGGGCAATGCAATCCTCTTCAAGTTTTGATCGAAGGGCATTTACAGTGTCGGGATTAAAAGCTGTGGTAAAAATCTTTGCGATTTCCAGTTCGATATGCTCAATGCGGGCGGCGGGCAATTTTTGATTTACGGCTTGAGTGAGAAAATTATACGCCGCAGTTTCATCTCCACGGCGCGAGGTTTGCAGTCCGGAATGGACAAGGTACCAGTAACGGAACTGGGATTCAGGGTCTCCGGCGCGGGCGGCTGTTTCCCAGAGGCGGCGAGCCTCAACGAGGTTGGGTTTGAATTCGCGTTCTTTCCCAAGTTCTTCAAAGCCTTTTCCCTTCCATCCGATGGCGTGTCGCATGGCAGCGACTTGTGTGGAGACATTTTTGGAGGGTGATTCTCGTTCTGGTTGGGGCCGGGGAGGACGGGTCTCGGGGGCGTCGGTGATTTCCAAGACCACGCGGAAACCGATGTCATCATCGGTGGTGGTGGGAGGGGCACTGCGGCGAAAAGACGCCAGCCATGCTGTGGCATAAACGCTGTGAACCACGTCCCACTTCCAGGAGCCGCCACGCAAGACGCGTTCGGAACTTTGCTTGTCAAAAGTATCTTCACACCATTCCCACACATTACCGCCCATGTCGAAGATTCCAAACTGATTGGGCGGGAACATTCCCACGGGGGCCAGACGCTCGAAGTAATCGAAACTGACTGCTTGGGGGAAATTGCCACAACTGACGCGCGGTGGAAATTCGCGGCCCCACTGGAACCAAGGGGGGCCAAGTGCGCCTGAGCGCTCGGAGGGTGTGGCACCGGACTCTTCGGGAAGGCCGAAAGCAAGGCTCCACTCGGCATCGGTGCACAGCCGGTATCGGTGGTTTGCGGAAAGGAATTTGCCCATTTCTCGGTTTTGAAGTTTATCGCAAAAATTTTTAGCATCCGTCCAACTCACGTTAACCATGGGGGCGAGGTCAATGAGTCCCCTGGTTTCCCATGGAAGAGCGCTGCGTATGAGTTGTTCGTAAGGCGCAGGGTTGACCACGCGCATCAAGGACATGACGTTGGTGTAGTCCCGGACGCGGCATTCCCAGATGCTTACGAAAACCTTGCGGTTCAAGTTGACAAACACCATTCCCAAGCTGTTGGTCCAGTAACGTTCGTCCCCTTGGGGGCCGGGCCAAAATTGCAGGGATTGGGTGATGGTTTGACTGATTTGGGGGCGGAGTCCCAAGGCTTTGGCATCCAGTATGAGGTTTGTGGGGCGGTAGTTGGGGAAGCGGGCTAGAAGGGTGAGCTTTTCGTCCAATCCGAATTCAGGCAGGCGCAGTGGGGGGTGTTGAGTGTCACGCACCAATTGGTCCCCCACCCAAAGGCGGGCTCCTGGTGGTTGAATTTCCAACGTTACGCAGGCGAAGGGAAACGCCAGAGAGAGGTGATTGCTTTGTGAATGGGAAATTTGGGTATCGGCGGATATTTGCCAATCGTTGGTGCTCAAGCCGGGCAAGGTGAAGGTGCGGGGGCGCACGCCGGTGACGCGATAACGGCCGGTGGGCAGTGCCGTGAATGTTGCAGGAGCGACAGCGACTTTGGGAGAAAATTCATTTTTTAATCCTGCCTCTGATTCCACCTGCTCGATTTGCAACCGCCCACCTGAAGGAGTGGTGTCCACGATCAACATGCCGGTGCTGCGAGTGAGGGCGGGAAGGTCCAATGTGGCGGGAGGGCCATGTGCAATATCCACCTGGCGGGCCAACGATTCGTGACCGGGCGCTGTGACGTGAACGGTATAGCGGCCTGTGGGGAGGCGCTCAAAAACAATCGGGCGTCCGGCGTTGCGTTGTAGTTCAATTTTTTCGTTTGGTGCCAAAGGTTCTGCGGGGCCGCTTAAATTGACAACGGCGATTGAAGGGGAAGGGACGTTGACGATCAGCCCTCCCAACAAACGGCCCAAGGAAATTTTGGGAGGACGAAGGTTTTGGTTTTCAAGGATGTTGAGTCGGGTGACGTAGTTGGAAAAACCGGGCGCAGTGATGCGCAATTCGTATTCGCCCACAGGCAAGCCCGGAGTTGGCGCGGTGAGTGTGCCGGCTTGCAGATTGGTCAAGTTCATTCCCAAGGGGGCATCCACGGCCAACAGTTCTGCGCGGGCGGTCTCCGGATTGAAGGTGATTTCCAATCCGCCCCGCAGGGGTTCGAGTCGGAGAATGCCAAGGTTGGTGACAGCGCCTTCGGCAATGGTGAGCCGGAGTTTTATGGGTTGGTAACGCGCCATGCCGACTTCCAACTCGTATTCACCGGTGGGTAAATCAATCCTTTGATTGACGGCAACCTGCGAGAGGTCACGGCCGGGCAGTGGACGCGAGAGATAGCGCAAATAATTGGTGGCCTGGAGGGGGATGACACGAAACACCAAACCGCCGACGCTGCGGTTCATGCGAATGACGTGTTGATTGGTCTGGCGCGGCAGAATGGTGATGCTGTCCGTTTGAGTTTCAAAACCGGGAAGTTCGGCTTGCAAGGTGTAGGCGCCGATTGGCAGTTCAACTAATTCGCCGGATTTGAGCCGGCGGTTGGGTTGAAGTATCAAGGTGGCGGCCGGTGGCTCCACCGACACCCGCAGCCATCCGGTGATGCGTTGCAACTCCAGCCGCCCCAAGGTGGTGGCCTGGTCCGAGGCGACAGCAAATTGTTGGGTACGGGCGTAATATCCCGGCGCCTGCAAAACCAAGGTGTATTCGCCCACGGGTAATTTTTGGCGGAATTCGTCGGTCACCGTGCCGCCCAATTCCACCGGACCGCGCAATTCGAATCGCGCCTGGGGGACGGACACGGTGAATGACAATTCACCTTGCAGGCGGCTCAAGGTGCCGACAACGGTTGCGAGCTTGTCTTCCAACACCATCACATTGGTGACGAAGCCGCCGTATTGATTGGCTTCCAAGCTTATGCGCCAGTTGCCCGAGGGGAGGTTGGTCAAAAGGGCGGGGCATTGGCCGGTCAATCGTTGACCATCGGGGTCGGTCAGGGTGTACTGCGCGCCGGTGGGTTGAGAGTCCACGCGTAGTTGGCCGAAGCTGCGTTCCAACGCGGGGCTCAACGTCACAGTATCCGCCGGTGAAAGCAGGACGTTGGTGCTCCATGTTCGATAACCTGAGCGGGTCAATTTCACTTCGTATTCCCCCACCAAAAGCTTCTGGCTGAAATCGGTTGCACTCATTTTGATGGGGGCCGGCATCTGGCCGGAGTCAGTTCGTTGGGCGGTAACGGTGACTTGAGCGTCGGATGGTGCGGGGCGAAGGTTCAATGTGGCCGTTTGTGGGTTGAGTCGAAGTGCAATGGTCTGGTAACGCGCCAGAGACGTACCTTCCTGCGGCTGCATTGTTACCGGATTGGTGGCCGGCCAATAGCCCGGTCGCTCTGCCACTAGTTCATAGGAGCCGGGAGGGAGTTGATGGAATTCGCGGCCTTGGGCTGTTGGCTCGAAGGTCTGGGCGCCTCGCAAAATGAGGCGGGCATCGGAAGGCTCAATTTGCACCACCAAATGACCAGGCGGGTGCCTCAGTTGTTGGTAATATTTCCATCCGAGGACGCCCCCATAGCCCAAAGCGGCCAAGACGACGATAACAGCGGCCCATTTGAGTGCGCCTGCCAAGGTGCGTTTCGCTTCGGGCGAAATGAGGGGGCGGGCGCGTTTCTTGGGTGGGGGGGGTGGCGGAGGCGGGGCAGGGGGTGGCGTGGGAACTGTTGCAGGGGCCGCAGGTGTCTCAACTGTGGTTGGGGGTGGCGGCTGTGCTGCTGGGAAAACCGTTGTGCGTTGGGATGGTGGTGGTGGTGGGGGTGTTGTTGATGGTGGCGCTGTTGGCGGTGGTGCTGGAGTTGGTGCCGGTGTTAGTGTCGTTGGTTTCCCTGTTGGCGGCGTGGTTGGGGGGCGCAAGGGTACCGCTGTGACATCTGAGGACGCGGGTTTTGGTAAATCTGTGGGTGCAATGGGTGTAGGTGGAGTTGGAGACGGTGTCTCCACCGGCTTGCTGGGGGATGCCGGAGGCCTGGAAGAGGGAGGTGGGGGGGTGGTTGGTAGGTTAAACTCCGTTTCCACCTCGATAATGGCTCCACGACTGGGACGACCTGGGGTGCGCTTCGGTTTGGCCGTGACTTTATTTGGGGTGGCTGGTGGTGAAACTTGCGGTTGGGAAGGCCCTTTGAGAGGAGCATCCGACTGAACGGTGGGTTCTTCCGGAGAAACGACTTGGATTACCGCAGGTTTGGCTGGAATACCTGCTGCTGCAGGGCGGGTTCCCAAATTCAGCCTTTCTATGATTTCCAAGGCTGAAGCGGGTCTTTGTGCCGGGTCCTTGTGCAGACAAGCAGCCAGGGTGCGTTCCCAAACCACAGGGATTTTTTTACCTTCAATTCCCAATTCCTTGCGTCGTTGGGTGATGGTAGGGGGCGTCTTTTCGCGGACTTGGGCCAAGATTTCACCCGAGTAAAATGGTGGTTTGCTTGTCAGCAATTCATAGAGGGTGGCGCCGACGGCGTAAATGTCATCGGCCACCGAGGGTTGTTCCCCCATGGCCTGCTGGGGGCTCATGTACACGAGCGTACCGGAAACGCCTCCTTTGTGCATGGTGGCCTTGGTGAGGCTGTCGGCGACGCTGCGGGCAATGCCGAAGTCGGTGATTTTAAGCCGTCCTTGATGGTCCACCATGAGGTTGGCCGGCTTGAGGTCGCGGTGGACGATTTTGACATCGTGGTGGGCGTAGTAGAGGGCCTGGCAAAGCTGGCTGACCCACGGTTGCAATTCCTCCACCTCAAACACCTTGGCGGGGCGGGTGAGCCGCAGATTGGCCAGCGTGTCGCCCGCCACGTATTCCATGGAGATGCCGGCGCAATTTTCGTCCTGGAAAAAGTAGAAAAATTTGACGATGTGGGGATGGGAAAGTTCCAAGCTGCGCCGGGCTTCACGTTTTAGTTCTTCAACGGCGGACTTGTCCTTGGCCAGGACTTCAGGGAGGAATTTTAAGGCGACATCAAAATCGAGGGATTCATCATGCGCGAGCCAGACCACGCCCATGCCGCCGCGACCCAACACCCGTTGCAGGGTGAAGCGGTTCAACACCTTCTGCCCCGGCACCAGCCCGCGGACGGTGACGCCCAAATCCAGGTCGGTCAATGGATTGATGTTATCGGCACTCATGGGTGCCTTAGGCCGGCAATAACCGGCCGTGTTGTTTGTTCACGTTTGCCGGTATGCTGAAAAGATGATGGCAAAAAGTTCGCGTGCTGGCAATAGAGGGGATGGCCCCTTTTGCAGGAATTACGGAAGGCCGGGGCGGGGTAAAACGGACCTACCCCGCAAGGGGCGGGTTGGCTACGGGTTTGCGAAGCGGATTTAGAGGTATTCCCGCGGGTCGGTGATGCGACCGGTAAGAGCGCTGGCGGCGACCGTGGCGGGGCTGGCCAGGAAGACCTGGCTTTCCTTGTGACCCATGCGCCCCGGGAAATTGCGGTTGGTGGCGCTGATGCACTTCATGGGCTTGTTGATGCGCCCGAAGGTGTCCACCGGCCCGCCAAGGCACGCGGCGCAACCGGCGTTCTCGGTCATCATCACGCCGGCATCCACAAGAATCTGCCAGATGGTTTTATCGCCCCACCGGGTGGTTTGGAGGTCACGGACAATTTCCGGCGTGGCAGGCACGCCAAAGGTGTCAATAACCACCTTGCGTCCGCGGATGATGCGAGCGAATTCGACGAAGTCGCTGGTTTTGCCACCGGTGCAGGAGCCAATGTAAGCGCGGTCAAGTTTGATGCCGGAAAGCTCTTTGGCAAGTTTACGCTGCCCCGGATCAGGATGACAGGCCACGGTGGGTTCCAGTTTGCTCAAGTCCACCACAAGTTCGTAGATGAACTTTTGGTCTTTGTCGGGTTCGACCGGTTCGTAGTGGGTCTTGGTGCCGTTGAGGCGGGTGCGGTTTTCAACGTATTCGGCAGTGCGGGCGTCGAATTCGAAGATGCCATTTTTACCGCCGGCTTCGATGGCCATGTTGGCGATGGTCATTCGGTCGTCCATGGAGAGGCAGGCCACGCCTGGGCCATCGAATTGCATGGCGCGGTAAGTGGCGCCGTCGAATCCGATTTCGCCGATGATATGGAGTATGATGTCCTTGGCCATGACGCCCGGCTGCAGCTTTCCTTCGAAGCGGAAGTGCATGGTTTCGGGGACTTTGAGGAGGAGTTTGCCGGTGCCCATGACAAAACCGGCGTCGGTGTTGCCGATGCCGGTGGCAAATTCGTTGAATGCGCCTGCGGTACAGGTGTGGCTGTCGGTGCCGAAGAGGACTTCGCCGGGGCGGGTGTGGCCTTTTTGGGGCAGGGCACTGTGGCAGACGCCGGCATATTGTGAACCGTATTGGCGGACGAAGTGGCCTTTGGACGGGTCGAATTGCCAGTTGCCGTTGGGGTCGTCAATGACATCGTAGAAATAGATCAGCCCCTGCTCCTTGACGAATTGGCGAAGCAGGTTGACGTTGCGATTGGAGTTGGAATCCGCGGTGAAGATGTAGTGGTCGGGAATGATGACCACCTTGGTGCGGTCCCATACCTTGGCGTCGGCGCCAAATTCGCGTTTGAACACTCCGATGGTGCCCGGGCCGCACACGTCGTGTGTCATGAGCACATCAGCATTCACCCACACATTGTCCCCGGCCTGCACTCGGGCCTTGCCCGCGGCGCGGGCCAAAACTTTTTCCGTCAACGTCATAGCGGGGTAAATCTACCGTTGGGCGGGACAGGGTGCAACAGCAATGAAATGCCCTGCCCGTTGGCACATCGGCTCGACAGGGAGGCGAGGGGGAGACTATGCTTGGGGCATGAACATTTTGGTCACCGGCGGCGCTGGATTCATCGGCTTCCATGTTTGCGAGGCACTCTTGCAGCGGGGGCATGCAGTATGGGTGGTGGATGATTTAAATGATTTTTATGCGCCGTCGCTCAAGCAGGCCAATTTGCGCGCCTTGCAGGCGCTGGGGCGGGATTTTGAATTTGTACAGGGAGACATCACTGATGAGGAAGCGTTGGAGGAGGTATTGGGGAGTGCACGATTTGATCAAGTGATTCATCTTGCAGCGCGGGCGGGTGTGAGGCCCAGCTTGCAGGCGCCGGCCTTGTATTTGCGGGTGAATGTGGAGGGCACGGCGATGTTGCTTGAGGCGGCGCGGCGGCATGGAGTGCGAAAAGTAATCATGGCTTCCTCTTCCTCCGTGTACGGGGTGAATGCGCGTGTGCCCTTCAGCGAAAGTGATCCCATTTTCACGCCCATCAGTCCTTATGCGGCGAGCAAGCTTGCGTGTGAAGCCTTGGGGCATGTGTATCATCATGTTTATGGGATGGATGTGGTGATGTTGCGGTTTTTTACTGTTTATGGGCCCCGTCAACGGCCAGATTTGGCCATTCACAAATTTGCGCGGTTGATGGTGGAGGGGCGTCCGATTCCGGTGTATGGGGATGGCACAACGGCCCGGGATTATACGTATGTCACCGATACGGTGGCAGGCGTTTTGGCCTGTACGGAGCGGGAGTTCGGGTACGAGATCATCAATTTGGGTGAGTCACAGACGGTAACGCTGAACCGGTTGATTGAAGTGTTGGAAAAGGAGCTGGGGGTCAAAGCGGTGATTGATCGGCAACCACCACAGGCTGGAGATGTCCCCATCACGTATGCAAACATTGAAAAGGCGCAGCGGCTGTTGGGGTACGAGCCCCGTGTGAAAATTGAAGAGGGCATCCGGCGTTTTGTGGAGTGGTTCAAGAGGACTTGAGGTGCGGGCGGCTACGGTGAGTTGAGGGATAGTCGTGATTGGATTTACAATATTCGAATAACGAGGGGGTTTTTATCAGGGATTGAGGTCTAGCTTGTGTGGATGGATGATTTTTGTATGCTTGGAATATGAACAAGTACCTCGCATCTATATTGACCGGATGGGTTGCAACCGTTTTGTGCAGTGTCGTTGGAGTATCTGCTCCAGGGGCGGAAAGCCCACTTGTTCTTTGGTACAACAAGCCGGCGGGGCGATGGGTGGAGGCATTGGCGATTGGCAATGGGCGTATTAGTGCGATGGTGTTTGGGGGTGTGGCTCAGGAGCGGTTGCAACTCAACGAAGGGACTCTTTGGGCCGGTGGTCCTTATGACCCGGTCAACCCGGAGGCGCGGGAGGCTTTGCCGGAGGTGCGGCAGTTGGTGAATGAGGGGAAGTATCGCGAAGCCGCCAAGCTCATAAGCGCCAAGGTCATGGCGAAGCCGCTTCGGCAGATGCCGTATCAAACAGTGGGCGATTTGCTGATTGATTTTGGAGGGTCCACCAATGCGGAAAATTATCGGCGTGAATTGGATTTGGACACAGCCACAGCTTCGGTGAGTTATGTGCGGGATGGAGTGCGTTTCAGTCGGGAGGTGTTTGCCAGCGCGCCGGACAATGTCATCGTCGTGCGTTTGACTTGTGACAAGCCGGGACAGCTTTCATTTGTGACGACGATGCGCACGAGGATGTCCGCCACTGTGAGCACGGCAGGGAATGATACGCTGGTGATGAACGGAATGGGTGGCAGCTCCAGCGGCATCCAGGGGCAGATTCGGTATCAGGCGCGGGTGCGTGTATTGAATGAAGGCGGCACGGTGACAGCCCAAGGGAGCGAGGTGCGGGTGACGAATGCCAATGCGGTGACGTTGCTGGTGACGGCGGCCACGAGTTACAAGCGGTTTGATGATGTTTCCGGCAATCCTGAAGCGTTGACGGTGGCATGCTTGCAGGCCGCCGCCAAAAAATCGCTTAAACGCCTGCGTGCGGATCATTTGGCGGATTACCAGCCGCGATTTCGGAGGGTAACGTTGCAACTGGTGACGGCGGAGGGCAAGCCTTGGCCGACGGATGAAAGGATTCGACGATTTGCAGAGGGCAATGATCCGCAGTTGGCGGCGCTTTATTATCAATTCGGACGGTATCTGCTGTTGAGTTGTTCGCGGCCCGGAGGGCAGGCGGCGACTTTGCAAGGTTTGTGGAATGAGAGCATGACGCCGCCATGGGAGAGCAAATACACCATCAATATCAACACTGAGATGAATTATTGGCCGGCGGAATCGGGCAATTTGTCGGAGTGCGTGGAGCCGTTGATGGCGATGGTGGAGGATTTGACGGTGACCGGCGGACGGACGGCGCAGAAGATGTATGGGGCACGTGGTTGGGTGGTGCATCACAACACAGATATTTGGCGTGCTTCCGCGCCGATTGACGGGCCGCAATGGGGCATGTGGCCTTGTGGCGGAGCATGGTTGAGCCTGCATTTGTGGGACCGCTATGAGTACAGCGGAGACTCCACTGTTTTGAGGAGAATATATCCGGTGCTCAAAGGCGCCTCGGAATTTTTCCTCGATACATTGCAGGAGACGCCGGACAAGAAGTGGTTGGTCACCAACCCGTCGCTTTCGCCGGAAAACGGACATCCCTTTGGCACCTCGATTTGTGCGGGGCCAACCATGGACATGCAAATCTTGCGGGATTTGTTTGCCAACACGATCAAGGCTGCGGCGTTGTTGGGTGTGGATGCTGATTTTCGAGGGAAGCTTGCCGCAGCCCGTGCACGGCTGGCGCCCAATCGGATCGGCAGCGCCGGTCAGTTGCAGGAGTGGATGGAGGATTGGGACTTGAAGGCGCCGGAACGTAATCACCGGCACGTGTCGCATCTTTATGGCCTGTATCCCGGTCGGGATATTCACCGGCGCGACACGCCGGAGCTTGCTGCCGCAGTCAAAAAGTCTCTGGAATTACGCGGTGACAAGGCGACTGGCTGGGCCACGGCATGGCGCATTTGTTTGTGGGCGCATTTGGGGGATGGGGACCATGCATTCGAGATTTTGAAATATTTGCTGAGCCCGCAATTAACGTACCCAAACATGTTTGATGCCCATCCGCCGTTTCAGATTGACGGCAATTTTGGTGGTGCGGCCGGGATTGCGGAAATGTTGATGCAAAGCCGCATGGGCACAGTGGGGGATGCTCTCAATCCATCGCCTGTGCCGGAAATTGAGGTGCTGCCAGCGCTGCCCAAAGTCTGGCCGTCGGGGCAGGTGCGTGGATTGCGCGCGCGGGGTGGGTTTGAGGTGGACATCACATGGAGCGAGGGCCGCTTGGTTCAGGCGCAAGTCCGCTCGTTGAAGGGGGGTAAAGTCAAATTGCGCTACGGCGAAAACACCCGCGAATTCACCATGAGCCGCGGCCAAACCCGGCGTTGGGACGGCAAATGACCGGATGCGTACTTTCCAAAGCATGGCCCCACCGCTGACGGTGGGGCGCATGTTTTCCGGTTTTGCAAGGTGTGTTCCCGCTTATTTGGCGGGGGTAAGATTGGCGAGGCTCAACACCACTTGGGCAACGCGTGCGCCGGTTTTTCGTGCTGAGTCGAGGCCGACATCGTCAGCACTGATGTCGTCTTTGGTGGCCACCAAGGTGCCGCCGAGAAAGGCCGGGGCATTGCCGCCGACCACCAACATGTTGTAGCTCAACATGGCCTCCTGGATTTGCCGGATTACCAATTCCTGTCCGCCATTGCGGTTTCCGCCCACAGAGATGACGCCCACGGGTTTGTTGGCGAAGACATTCTTGGGATCGCGGAGAGCGTAGCAACGCTCGATGAATGCTTTGCACAAGGCGCTCATGCTGCGGAAATAGGATGGGGAGCCGATGATGAGTCCCCCGAAGGCGGGGTCGGTGAACTTGGCGAGCAGGGGAGTCATGTCATCCTTGATGGGAGTCGGGGAATGACCGCTAATTTGCAGGCCGCCAAGGTCAAGGAGTTCGGTCTGAATGCGCGCATCCACAGCGCGGGCGGCGTCGAGGGCAACTTGCACCGCTTTTGCGGTGGTCATGCCTTTACGGGGGCTGCAGGCGACCCCGATAATTTTAAGGGGCGCGGCGGGGGCCTCTGCGGCATGGGCGCTGCGTATGGTTGCAGCAGCCACGGCGGCCACGCCTGCGGTGGCGATGAAGTTCCGGCGATTAATGATTTTTTTCATGGGAATAAATGTGTTGTTTGGAGGTCAGGTTATTCAAAATGGCATTCTATATCACGAGCAAAAATGAATGGGGTGTCAGGAAAAAGCACATCTTATAATTATGATTTGAAATTATTTGCATGGATGTAACCGCCATTTCGTTGCAAGCGTCTGATGGGAAGAATCACTGATGTGCGTTATGTGACGCCTGTTTTTTGGGGTTCGACTGGAACCATCAGGCGCCAGAGGGAAGGCTGTTAACAACAAAACCTGAATAGAACCATGAAAAATAAAGCCTTGCTGATGTTGATGTTTGTTGGATGTGCAGGTTGGACGTCCATGACCTGCGGCTACGCGCAGGACTGGCCGCAATGGCGCGGACCAAACCGGGATGGCCGTGCAGCGGTTTTTAATCCGCCTGCCACATGGCCTCAGGAGTTGAAAGCTGCATGGAAGGTGACAGTGGGCGAGGGTGTGGCCAATCCATCGTTGAGCGGCGGGCGTCTCTACGTGATGAGTCGTCAGGAGGGCAAGGAAATCATGCGGTGTTTGGATGCTGCCACGGGCAAAGAACTGTGGCAGGACAGCTATGAGACCCAGGGGGCAACGGGACCTGCAGCGAGTTTCAGCGGGCCGCGGGCAACTCCTGCTGTGGCGGAGGGAAAGGTGGTGGCGTTGGGGGTGCGTGGGGTGCTGTCGTGCTGGGATGCCGCCAGTGGCAAATTGCTGTGGCGCAAGGAGGAATTTACGGGGTCCTTGCCGCGGTTTTTCACTGCGGCTTCTCCTTTGTTGGTGGATGGTTTGTGCGTGGTGCAATTGGGTGGCGGCAATCAAGGGGGCGTGCTGGCTTATGAGTTGGGTACGGGTAATGAAAAATGGCGATGGACGGGGGATGGGGCAGCGTATGCATCGCCGGTGTTGGCGATTGTGGATGGGGTCAAATTGGTTGTGGCGCAAACGGATACCAAGATGGTGGCTTTGACATTGGAAAAGGGGGAGTTGGTATGGGAGGCTCCCTTTGCAGTGCAGGGGCGGGGATATAATGCGGTCACGCCGTTGGTGGATGGTGCGACGGTGATTTATGGCGGGTCTGGCAGGGGGATGACGGCGGTGAAGTTGGCGAAGGCGGGAGACAAGTTCACTGCAACTGAGCTGTGGAAGAGCCCGGACATCAATTTGCAATTCAACACTCCCGTGCTGAAAAACGGGTGGCTTTATGGGATTTCGGCACGGAATGAACTTTTTTGTGCCAGTGCGTCGGATGGCAAGTTGGCTTGGAGTGCGCCATTTTCGGGAGAAGCTGCCGGTGGAGCTGCGCCTCAAGGGGCGCCCGGGGGTGGCGGGCCGGGAGGTGGACGCGGAGGCCGAGGGGGTGGAATGGGTGGAGGCGGCTATGGGTCGGTGGTGGATGGCGGGAGTGTGTTGCTTGCGTTAACACCGGCGGCGGAGTTGGTGGTTTTGGCGCCGGATCCGAAGGAGAAGAAAGAGTTGGCGCGCATCAAACTGACCGCCTCGCAAACGTACAGTTACCCCGTGGCCGCCGGCGATCGGCTTTTCATCAAAGACCGCGATTCAGTGGCGCTGGTTTCTGTGAAGTAGTGTTGTTGGAAACGCAGAGCGCGCAAGTGTTTAATAACTTCCCGAAATGTAGTGGGTGAGTTGTTCGATGACCTGGTTTTGGGTGGTGATAATCCAATTGACCAGGTCGCCGATGGACAAGACACCCACCAATTGATCATTTTCCAACACCGGCAGGTGGCGGATACGGTGCTGGGTCATGAGCCGGAGGCACTCCTCAACGGTGGTCGAAGGGGTGACGGTGATAACTCGGGAGGTGAGGATTTCGCGGACTTTGGTTTCCTTGGAGCTTTTGCCCTGCAAGGCAACCTTGCGTGTGTAGTCACGTTCGGAAATCATGCCCATCAGGCGTCCATTTTCCACCACTACGAGGGCGCCGACATTGACTTCGGCCATTTTGCCTATGGCCTCAAACACGGTTTGGTCGGGGCCGATGGTATGTACGGCCGGATTGGACTTCTGCTTGAGAACGGCGCTGACTGTACCGGTAAATGGCATAGGACTTAGTGATTTCCGTGTTTTATTACATCGGGCCTGACAGTTCACCCCGGCCCCCTGCCACAGGCGACAGCCGACGATACAGCATCCAACTGCTTCAGCCTGTGGTTGACGGGCTCACTATAGCGCATTCAGAGGGAATCGCAACAGCGATTCACATGAGATTAGGGGAACAAGAGCTGAGAGGGAGGGGCTTTCTTTTTGTCATCCTAAGATGTGACTATACAGAAACCGATTTCAAGGCACACTGGGTAACCTGAAGCCGGTGGGTGGCGTCTGTTGAATGGCGTGTCAACAGCAAGTTCACTTGGTACAACATGCCGTTTAAAAACTATTCTTGCTAATTGCCGCAGCAGTTTGTGGCCTTTTGCACCGAAGCTTTCAAGCAACGGTGATGCGTGAAGTGTGGTGAAACAAGAAATCCCTAAAGAGCAAGGCTTGAGAATGAAGCGCAGGATGAAAGAAAAGGTGGCTATAGCCGCGATGGTTATCGGTTGTGTGACGGCAGGACAATTGGGAGCGGATTATCCGATAGTCTCCCACCGGTACCTTGCGGACCCCAGCTCGCTTGTAACCCCTGAGCGCGTGTACATCTACTGCTCGAATGACGATGAGAGTCCGGTGCAGGGAAGTTACAACATTCCCAATGTCATTTGCGTATCAAGCAGTGACATGAAGAATTGGACGGACCATGGTTCGGTGTTCCGAGCGAGCGAAAGCACCACATGGGCCAAGCGGACATGGGCGCCGGCGGCCATTGAGCGGGATGGGAAGTTTTTCCTCTATTTTGGCAACGGCGGTGCGAATATCGGCGTGGCGGTGGGGGAGACCCCCATCGGGCCATTCAAGGACCCCCTGGGCAAGCCGCTCATTACGCACGGGACACCGGGCGTGCAACCAGCGCGCAATATGTGGTTGTTTGATCCGGGAGCCTTTATTGATGATGACGGCCAGGCGTATTTGTACTTCGGAGGAAACGGTGATGACAATGTGCGGGTGGCCAAACTCAAGCGGGACATGATCACGTTGGACGGCGAAGTCATCAAGATGAATGCCACCAACTTTTTTGAGGCGGCATGGGTGTTCAAGCGCAAGGGCATTTATTATTTCACGTACTCCACCACGCCGCGGGCACAGATGCGGATTGATTACATGACGAGCAACCATCCCATCAATGGTTATCAATACCGTGGGGTGGTGGGCGATCAACCGCCCATCAACAACAACAACAATCACGCGGCGCAATTCGAGTTCAAAGGCCGGTGGTATCATGTGTACCACAACCGGATTGTGGCGCGACAGGCCGGCATTCCCACCGGATTTCGCCGGAATTTGGCCATTGAAGAACTTGAATTCAATGATGACGACACCATTAAAAAGGTGACTTACACGACCAATGGGGTGAGGCAAATAGCAAAGGTCAATCCGAGGGTGAGAGTGGAGGGGGAAACCTTTCGCGCCCAGCAGGGAGTGGAGACGGATCGTTGCAGTGAAGGGGGGATGTGTTTGACGGATTTACAGCATGGGGACTGGGTGTTGGTGGCGGGGGTGGACTTTGGAAGCAAAACACCGTCCAAATTTATAGCTCGCGTGAGCAGTGGCGAAGAGGGCGGGAAGATTGAGGTGCGTTTGGACGGGCCGGAGGGAAAGTTGCTTGGTGTTTGTCAGGTGGAAAAAACGGGTGACTGGCAGACATGGAAAACGGTTTCCTGCCAAGTCTCGGAGGTGACTGGTGTGCACGATTTGTGCCTGAAATTCACGGGTGGCGACAAGCCCCTGCTGAACTTGGATTATTGGATGTTTGAGTAAACAATGCCGCGCAGTTTGGGGAGGGAGATGCTGTTGGGTGACGAAATAGGAGAGCAAAAATGAGAAATATGCGAAAATTATCGGCACTGCTAGTGGGAGTTTTAACCTTTGCAGCAAGTCATGCAGAGTCAGCCGCGGCAGCTACAGCGCGCAATCCCATAATTTGGGCGGATGTGCCCGACATGTGCATGGTACGGGTGGGGGAGAATTATTACATGGCGAGCACGACGATGCACTTGAGCCCGGGGTTGCCCTTGATGAAATCTCGGGATTTGGTGAATTGGGAGATTATTGGTTATGCTTACGAGACCTTGGGGGATAATGATGCATTGACGTTGCAGAATGGACGGAATGCCTATGGCGCTGGCTCCTGGGCGCCGAGTTTGCGGTATCACAAGGGGCGATTCTATGCCACGACGTTTGCCCAAACGACGGGGCTTACCCATATTTATCACACACAGGACATCGAGAAAGGGCCTTGGGAGGCGATTACTTTCAGGCCGTCCCTCCATGATCACACCTTGTTTTTTGATGATGACGGACGCACCTACATGATTTACGGCGTTGGCAACCTGCGGTTGGTGGAACTAAAAGAGGACCTTACCGGATTGAAGGAGGGGGGAGTCAATCAGGTCATCATCACCAACGCCATAGCGGTCTCCGGCGCAAGGGCCGGATTGGCGGGGGAAGGCTCCCAGTTGTGGAAAATCAACGGCAAATATTATCTGTTCAACATCATCTGGCCGCGCGGCGGGATGCGCACCGTCATCATTCATCGGGCCGATAAAATCACCGGGCCATGGGAAGGGCGGGTGGCCTTGCAGGACAAGGGGGTGGCGCAAGGTGGATTGATTGATACGCCTCAAGGTCAGTGGTTTGCCTATTTGTTTCGGGATTACGGCGCCGTGGGACGCATCCCGTACCTGGTGCCGGTGAAATGGGAGAATGATTGGCCGGTGCTCGGTGTGGACGGCAAGGTGCCGGACACCTTGGACCTACCCGCCAGCCGCGGCCTGATTCCGGGGATTGTGGCGTCGGATGAATTTGAGCGCAAACCGGGGGAGCGCGCCCTGCCTTTGGTTTGGCAATGGAATCACAATCCCGACAATCGCTTTTGGTCGCTGACGGCCAGGCCGGGTTTTTTGCGTTTGACCACGGGGCGCGTAGATGCCGGCTTTTTGCAGGCGCGAAATAGTTTAACGCAACGCACCATTGGGCCTGAATGTACAGGCGAGGTCGCGGTGGAGGTGGGGCAGATGAAAAATGGGGATTGTGCCGGTCTGGCGCTGTTGCAGCGCAACTATGGGTTGGTGGGTGTGAAGATGGAGGGGGGTGCGCGGTATCTGGTTATGGAGAGTGTCCAAAACGGGCCGCCCACCGAGGTGCAACGGGTGCCGCTGCAGCAGCAGCGGGTTTATCTGAAGGCGGAGTGTGACTTCAATAATCGCAGGGATGTGGCAAGGTTTTTCTACAGCCTCGATGGCAAAACCTGGACACAGATAGGCAATGAGTTGAAGATGACCTACACGTTACCGCACTTCATGGGTTATCGTTTTGCGTTGTTCAATTATGCGACGCAGGAGGCCGGCGGCCATGTGGATTTCGACTACTTCCGCGTCAGTGACCGCATTAGTGGATGGGCAGCCGGGAGCAATCCCTGATTTGTTGTGCCTAGTAATAAAGCCTTTGGAGGAATGATAAGATGAAATGGAGTGAAAAATTGGGTATGCGCGGCTTGATGGCAGGCGGCATGGTTTTTCTGTTTTTATGCGGAATGGTTCATGCCCAAAAGACAACGCTCATCGTGAAGGCGGGCGAAAACGGAAAGGCCATCAGCTCCGATTTATTCGGTGTGTTTTTTGAAGATTTGAATTATGCGGCTGACGGGGGGCTTTATGCGGAGCTGATTCAGAATCGGTCGTTTGAGTATAGCCCCACCGAGCAGTCGGACTGGCACCCGCTCAAGTTTTGGGAGTTGGTGAAACGCGGTGGCGGGGATGGGTCGGTGAATGTGGCGGAGATGCGTCCCATTCATGAAAACAATCCTCATTATGCGCTGTTGGTGGTGCGCCGTCCGGGGGAGGGTGTGGGACTGGCCAATGACGGTTTTGACGGGATTCCGGTGACAGGTGGGGAGGCGTATGAAGTTTCGTTTTGGACGTATCAGGCCTTCATGGGTGAGATGTGGGGGCGCGGCGATCAAAGCCGGGCCATGCCCGTAACGGTGCGGCTGGAGACACGCAATGGAGAGCTGCTTGCGGAAGCTGCATTTCAAATCAAAGGACGGGAATGGAGGCGCGTTAGTGCAAAGTTAAAACCGTCACGTACCGTACCCGATGCGCGCCTGGTTTTATTGGCGCATGAAATGGGTGGGCTTGCGCTGGATATGATTTCGTTGTTCCCGGAAAAAACATTTCGCAATCGTCCCAACGGCCTGCGCGCAGACTTGGCGCAGGCTGTGGCCGATTTGCAGCCGAAGTTCATGCGATTTCCGGGGGGATGCCTTGTGCACGGAGGTGGCGTGCGCCGGTTTTACAATTGGAAGGAAACCGTTGGCCCCGTGGAGCAGCGCCGGGCAAGACGCAATTTGTGGGGTTACCATCAAACCATGGGGTTGGGTTATTACGAGTATTTCCAATTTTGTGAGGACATCGGGGCTAAACCCTTGCCGGTGGTAAGTGCGGGCGTTTCTTGTCAGCACGCCGGAAGCTCGCCCAATCGCGGCCAGGAAGGGCTGCCGATGGACGAGATGCCGGCTTATATTCAAGATATATTGGACTTGATTGAATGGGCCAATGGCCCGGCCACTTCGAAATGGGGCGCCAAACGGGCGGCGGCCGGGCATCCGGAGCCTTTTGGTTTGAAGTATTTGGGCGTGGGAAATGAGGACGCCATCACGCCTGAGTTCAAGGAGCGATTCAAAATGATTTACGAGGCGGTGAAGGCGCGACATCCAGAGATTGTGGTGGTGGGGACGGTGGGGCCTTTCCCGGCAGGCCGTGATTATGACGAAGGATGGGCCTTTGCGCGGGAGCTTAAACTGCCTCTGGTGGACGAGCATTTCTACATGGCTCCACGGTGGTTTTGGGACAACTTATCCCGTTATGACCGTTATGACCGTCAGGGAGCGAAGGTGTATGTGGGCGAATACGCCGCGCATGACAGGGACCGCCGGAGGAATTCGTTGCGTTCTGCGCTGGCCGAGGCGGCGGGGATGACCGGCTTTGAGCGCAACGGGGACGTTGTGCAATTTGCCTCCTATGCCCCGCTGTTTGCCCGCCGCGGACATACGCAATGGCATCCGGATTTGATTTATTTCAACGGCACACGGGTTTTTCTGACGCCGAATTATTACGTGCAACAGATGTTCAGTCGCAACAGCGGTGACAGGGCGCTGGAGTTTGAGCTGCAACGCGATGCTCAGAATGGGCCATTGGCAGTTTCTGTTGTGCGGGATAGCCGGTCAGGCCACCTTATTTTGAAAATGGTTAACGGAGGAGATGCGGCCGTGCCTGTGAGTGTTCAACTGAATGGTTTGCCGGACCGTGAATTCCCTGTCACCCGCACGGTTCTGACCGGCCCGGGGCCGGATGCTTTCAATGTGGATGATCAGCCACCGGCGGTCAAACCTGTCGCCGAAGAGATTCGATTGCGTCCTGCTTTCGAGCAGGAATTACCATCCCATTCCCTTATTGTGCTTCGGGTTCGTCCATAAAGGGACGGTATAGATTGAAAGAGCAGGGGATCACCGTGTAGTACATAAAGTGCTTTAATAGTGTTTGCGCGACTGTAACGATAAAGTGGTTTATTAAAAGCGTTTTTTATAGGTTTTTGGGCTTGGTTATTGCTTTTGAAATGGAGTGCGGGCAGGCACGTTTTTTGCTTCAAAAAGTTTGCGAAATGTGGTATTGAAAATACTGTAGTTCGCCAATTCAGTGCCCGAATAATTAGCATACCTAATTTAGTTGATTATGAAACCGTGCTTGCCTGCCCGCGGGTGCTTGAGGCTTTTGCTGGCGCTGGCGGTGGGAGGTCATTTTTGGGGATCGGCGCCCTCTCAAGCTGCAACATTCACCTGGATTGCCCCAACCGGCGATTGGAATGTGGCCACCAACTGGAATCCGGTTGGCGTGCCAAGCTCCACAGATACTGCCATACTGCCTGGGGGTACAGTCATGATAACCAACCCACAGACCGTGGGTGTTTTGGAGCTTAACGGCGGCTTTTTGACCGGGCCTGGGACTTTGTTTGTGGAGCAGAACATGGAGTGGATTTCCGGGGGGATGGTGGGTGGTGGCGGGAGGGTGGTTGTTTTGCCGCAAGCTTATCTAGACATTGCCAACACGAATGCGATTGTAATGGCGGGGTGGACCTTGGAGAATCGTGGTTTTGCCAGATGGTCGGGCAATGCGCCGTGGTGGATGCAGACCGGCGCCGTGCTGACCAATGCTTCTTACTTAAGCTTTGAAACAGCCCAACCGATTTTATCGAGCAATCTCAACGTTCGCATTGACAACAGTGGCAACTTTCAAATGTACAGCACCACAGGCCATGTGGTGTTGAACCCCGATGTACTTGGGACACCGTTGATGACTTTCAACAACAGTGGTTCGATGGCTTTTTACAATGGCCGATTGGTCTTTGACCGTGCGGTGCTCAACCTTGCCGACAACTCCAGTTTGTACATTTGCCCCCAAGGTACCAATCCAGCGGTGGATTTTGGGGTGGTGGAGGTTCGGGACGACACGCCTTTAAGAGGGAACATTTTTCTTTGGATGGACATGCCCGAGCCTTGGCCGCAAAATATGGAAATCTACGCATTTGACGGTCCTTGGCAGTACGCGGCCAATTCAGTTGCAATCAATGATTCGAGCCGGGCTGTTTTCATTGAGCAACGTGTGGATGGGATGACGGGTTGGGTTTTGAGGGTGTTCAGCCCTCCCCCCACCATTTTTGTGCAACCGATGGATTGGATGGGGCCGCCGGGCGAGGAGGTAGTTCTAAATGTAGCGGCTGCGGGAGCTGAGCCGTTGATTTATCAATGGTATTTGAACGACATCCCCATTCCGGATGCCTTCGATCCACTGTTGTATATTCATACGATTCAATATTTCGATAGAGGCATGTATCACTGCGTCGTAAGTAATGCCTACGGGAGTGTCAGCTCCACTTACGCAACTGTTGACTTGGCTTATCCACCTATAATCAGGAATGCGGCCGTGATGGGTGATTACGTCGTACTAACAATGGAAACAAACGGCATGCCTTGGTATGTCAGCGTAGAATTTGCAACGGACCCCTATGGACCATGGACCGCTTCTGACGCCTTTGACCTCAACGTGACCAACAACTTCTTTCACTTTAGTTATGGTTATGAAAAGCTTTTTTATCGGGTGGCAGCTTTGGGTTTACCGCCTTACGAACGTGTCTATGGGAATGATTTAATTGCTTATCTTCGCTTTCCAATGCTGCCTGGCTACAACTTGGTTGGGAACCCGATTGTTGCGCCGGACCAGACTTTGAATGCCTTGATACCTGTCGCACCGGATGGGGCGATGATGCTTTTTCCCGCGGGTAATGGGTTTGAAACATATTATTATGACGCTTTATTGCCGGGATGGGTGAATGAACAATTCCAACCTTCAACCCGCGTATGGCGGACGTTGGAAGGAGCTTATTTTTACAACCCATTACCCCTTGGTCAAAATTTCGCCATTAGCCTGATTGGAAAAATGCCTCAGGGAGAAATCTCTGTATCTATTCCCCCCGGAAAAAGCATTCTTACATTGCCAATTCCTTCTGAACCATCAATGGTTTTTTCAGGTTTCCCGGCGGCTCCTGGGGATAAGCTCTGGACTTTTGAAAACTATTTACAGACTTTTTGGCCACACGTCTTTACCAATGCGGAGTGGAGTCCCACGCCTTACTTAAGTGGGTCCGGAGCCTTTTGGATTGAATCGGCCCCATCGGCGCCGAGCAATCGCGTTTGGCATATGTATTACCTCGAGGCCACCACACCGCCCTTAGCACAATTTCAATACCAGCCTGCTGTTTATACCGGACCAGAGCATCCCTTGGTCCCACAGTCGCAAACCGGCCCGATGCCACCGGAAATCACCGTTCAACCGGAGTCATTTGTGGTGAATGTAGGCGAGCAGGCGAGTTTTTCAGTCACGGCGATCGGCGATCCACCTTTGAATTACCAATGGTTTTTTGAGGGAATGGCAATTCCTTTTGCGACAAATGATGTTTTTATCATTCCTTCCGCCCAATTAACGGATGCAGGGGCCTATAAGGTGGTAGTGGGCAATGCGGTGGGATCGGTGACGAGCGTGGTGGCGACGTTGCAAGTGCAAGGTGGACCGCCACCGCCACAAGTCGTGGCGTGGGGATACAATGCCTTTGGGCAGACGAATGTGCCTCCTGATTTGACTGATGTTGTGGCGGTGTCGGCGGGAAGTTTTCATGGATTAGCCCTGAAGCGAAATGGGACTGTGGTGGGGTGGGGGGACGTCTCTGTGCCGCCCGGGCTGAGCAACGTGGTGGCGGTGGCGGGCGGGGGGATGCACAGCGTAGCTTTGCTTCGAGACGGGACAGTAGTGGCTTGGGGGGATAATTCAAGTTGGCAGGCGAATGTGCCACCAGGGTTGAGCAATGTGGTGGCCGTGGCGGCCGGATGGGAGAGCAGTTTAGCGTTGCGAGCAGATGGAACAGTGGTGGCGTGGGGGCAATATGAGGAGGTTCAGGTCCCAAGAGGTTTAACCGATGTCGTGGCGATATCAGGTGGAGGGGGGCACAGCCTTGCATTGAAGGCGGATGGTACCGTAGTGGCGTGGGGTTACAATTGGGCAGGACAAGCCAACGTACCGATAGGACTAAGCAATGTAGTGGCCATAGCTGCGGGTGGGTATCACAGTCTCGCTTTGCGGGCGGATGGTACGGTGGTGGCATGGGGCTATAACGCTTACGGACAGAGCACAGTTCCAGCGGGACTAAGTAATGTCGTGGCCATAGCAGCCGGAGGGGAACATAGTTTGGCTGTACGCGCTGATGGGACGGTGGTGGCTTGGGGGCGGAATAATAATCATCAAACCGATGTGCCTTTCGGTCTTAATAACGTTGTTGCCGTAGCGGCTGGATGGGAATTTAGCATGGTCTTAAACGGGGTAGGGTTGCCTTATGTAATTCCACAGGCACCCTTGCGAACTGTTGGTGAAGGTGAAGGAGTCACATTTTGGGGGCAGGCCACCGGACAACGACCGTTAAACTATCAATGGTACTTTAATGGTGAACCGATTCCAGGGGCTAACCGACCAGGGTTGGCCGTGTCCGGTGTTCAGATGTCGGATGGCGGGTTCTATCAAGTGGTGGTGAGCAATGCGGTGGGAGTGGTGACCGGCGATTTAGCAACGCTGGAATTGCGGCCACCAACTCCCAAGCAAATTATTGGTTGGGGCGGCAATTACGCCGGGGTTTGCACGCCGCCGTGGTGGGCGACGGGAGTGGTAGCTGTGGCGGCTGGAGAAAGCCATGTCGTGGCATTGCGAAGAAATGGGACGGTTGTCGGATGGGGGGACAACAGGTATGGACAAGCTGCGGAACCACAAGGGTTGGACCGGGTCGTAAATGTTGCCGCTGGATGGAAGCATAGCTTGGCTCTTAAGGACGATGGAATAATTGTCAGTTGGGGACAAAGTACCGTGCCATCCGGATTAAGCAATATCGTGGCCGTGTCCGGTGGGGGGAAACACAGCTTGGCATTGCGTGCCGATGGTGTGGTAGTGGGCTGGGGTGATAATGATTCCGGTCAAATAACAGCACCGGCGGGATTGAGCAACGTCATTGGGGTGGCGGCTGGAGGCTCACACAGTTTGGCACTCCGTGCAGATGGGAAGGTGGTGGCGTGGGGTAGAAACGTGGAGGGGCAGGTCAATGTGCCGCCTAACTTGACCAATGCTGTCGCCGTGGCAGCAGGAGGATATCACAGTCTTGCATTGCGGGCAGATGGGACAGTAGTTGCTTGGGGAGCAAACAATTATAATCAAATAATGGTCCCTGCAGAGTTGAGCAACGTGGTTGGGGTGGCGGCTGGAGAGTTTCATAGTTTGGCACAGCGTTCAGATGGGACGGTAGTGGTATGGGGATGGAATAAAGTAGGTCAGACGAATACTCCTGGCGGGCTAGGGGACGTGGTTTCCATAGCCGGTGGTTTGGAGTTTAATTTGGCGCTGTTAGGTGAGGGAGCTCCATGGATAACGGCGCAACCGATTTCCGCTGCCACCAAGGAAAGAAGTCAGGTGATATTGCGTGTTCAGGCGACGGGGCAGTGGCCGTTAAATTACCAGTGGTATCATAATGGGATGCCGATTCCGGATGCAAATAAACCGTGGTTGCTTTTGTCCGGAGTGCAATTGATGGATGCGGGGGCGTATGAGGTGGTGGTAGGGAATGCGATGGGGGCGGTGACCAGCACGGTGGCGACTTTGGAGGTGGAGCCCGTGCCCCAGCCACAAGTCGTGGCGTGGGGTAACAATGCCGCGGGCCAATTGAATGTTCCTGTGGACTTGACCAACGTGCTGCAAATAGCGGCGGGGTGGTCTCACAGTCTTGCTTTGAGAACGGATGGGACAGTCACCGCATGGGGGTCCAACAGCTACGGGCAGACCAACGTGCCTGCGGGATTGAGCAATGTGGTAATGGTGGCTGCGGGGGAAAACCATAGTGTGGCCGTGCGCGCCGACGGAACGGTGGTGGCATGGGGACGCAATAATTATGGCCAGACCAATGTTCCTGCTGACTTGAGTAATGTTGTTGCGGTGGCTGCGGGGCAGCTTCACACATTGGCCTTGAGAGCGGATGGAACGGTGGTGGCATGGGGCGGGGTTGGTTATGCGACTGATGTCCCAGCAGGGTTGAGCGATGTTATCGCGGTGGCGGCTGGTGGGCATAATAGTGTGGCTTTGCGAGCGGATGGGATGATTGTGGAGTGGGGAGAGTATGTCGCGCCTGAGCGCGGAGGAGCTCCGGCGATAAGGGATGTAGTGGCGATTAGTGGAGGAGGGTATCATTTTCTGGCTTTGCGTGCAAATGGCACGGTGGTCGCGTGGGGAGGCAACGACATGGGACAAACCAATGTGCCGCTGGGTTTAAGCAATGTAGTTGCGATTTCGAGTGGTTGGAGAAACAGCCTTGCCTTGCGTGCGGACGGGACGGTAGTGGCATGGGGTGCCAATGACTACGGGCAGTTAAATTTGCCTTTGGGACTTAGCAATGTGGTAGGAATGGCGGCGGGTGCCTACCATGGCCTTGCATTGGTGGGTAAAGGAGCACCCACGATAACCAGCCAACCGTTGTCCATAACGGTACCGAAAGGCAGAAATGCCATCTTGCAGGTTCAAGCTTCGGGACAGTGGCCATTGAATTATCAGTGGTATTTCAATGGATTGCCGATCCCTGCGGCGAATAAGCCGTGGTTGTGGTTGCCGGATGTTCAAGAAATGAATGCAGGGGCCTACCAAGTGGTAGTGGGCAATGGGATGGGTACGGTGACCAGCTCGGTGGCAGTGGTGGATATTTTGCCTCCGGTGAACATTTGGGGATGGGGATACAATTATGCAGGTTCCTATGCGGCCCCTTGGGCGGCGACAGGGGTGGTGGCTGTTGCGGCGGGTGCGAACTACGGTTTGGCGCTGCGAAGAGACGGTACAGTGGTGGGATGGGGTGGGGATTGGATGGGGGGGGCCTCAGGGGCTGCGGGATTAAGCGATGTTGTGGCGATTAGCGCCGGGCTTGGCCACGGCTTGGCCGTGCTTGCCGATGGCACAGTGGCGGCTTGGGGAGATAATTCCCATGGGCAGATAAATGTTCCACCTAGTTTGGGCAACGTGGTTTCGGTGGTTGCCGCAGATTACTACAGTTTAGCGTTGCGAAGTGATGGGACCGTGGTGGCATGGGGGGATAATGCCGATGGACAGACAGCCGTTCCTGCCGATTTGAGAAGCGTGATCGCGGTTGCCGGCGGATACAACCACAGTATCGCCTTGCGTGCTGACGGCACGGTGGTGGGGTGGGGTGATAATGAATTTGGTCAGACGGATGCGCCACCCGATTTAAACGACGCTGTGGCTGTGGCAGCGGCAAACAGCTTTAGCGTTGCTCTTCGTGCGAATGGGACGGTGGTGGTGTGGGGAGATAATTACTGGGGTCAAACCAATGTGCCGCCGGGGTTAAGCAACGTCGTTGGGGTGGTTGCCGGGGGCGATTGCATTGCAGCCTTGCAAGATGATGGGACGGTGGTGGTTTGGGGGGATGATTCGTATGGCAAAACTGATGTGCCACCGGCTTTGAACAACGTGGCAGGGGTGTCGGTGAATTGGGATTTTGGCATGGCATTGCTTGGGGAGGGGGCTCCGTGGGTTGGGACGCGACCGATGACGCTGACTGTTGCGGAGGGGGGGAAGGCCATTTTGAGTGTGGAGGCGACAGGGCAGTGGCCATTGAGTTATCAGTGGTATCATAATGGAATGCCGATTACCGGCGCCAACAAACCTTGGTTTGTTGTTTCGGAAGTGCAGCCGGGGAATGTGGGCGAGTATGAAGTGGTGGTGGCTAACGCGATGGGGGCGGTGACGAGCGTGGTGGCGACGTTGCAGTTGGAAGGTGAGCCGATGCCATCGCAAGTAGTGGCGTGGGGATACAATCTCTATGGGCAAACGAATGTGCCGCCTAATCTGACGGACGTTGTTGGGGTGGCGGGGGGAGAGCATCACAGTTTGGCCTTGCGACGGGATGGAACGGTGGTGGCATGGGGAGATAATGCTTATTCTCAGGGCAGTGTTCCACCTTGGGTGTCTAATGTGACGCAAATCTCCGCTGCTTATGCGCATAACCTGGCACTTACCGACGGAGGCGCCCTGTTGCTGTGGGGGGATAATTCTATGCACCAATTGGATGTGCCCGTCCTTTGGGACAGTGTGTTGGCCATTTCTGCCAATGCAGCTCACAACCTGGCATTGTTGGCGAACGGGAATGTGGTGGCTTGGGGGGCGAATTTTTCCGGGCAATGTAACGTGCCCGTGGATGCAACCAACGTCATTGCCGTGTCTGCGGGGGAGGATTTCAGTCTGGCTTTGCGGGCGGATGGAACGGTGGTGGGCTGGGGGGATAATGTGTATGGCCAGGCCACGCCACCGCCTTGGTTGAGCAACGTGGTGGCCATTGCGGCTGGAGGTAATCATAGTCTCGCGCTAATAGCTGATGGCACGGTGGTCGGATGGGGGAATAATGATCTTGGGCAGATTAATGTTCCGGCGGGGTTGAGTAATGTGGTGGCGATAGCGGCTGGTGGCACTCATAGCGTGGCCCTGAAGGGAGATGGGACGGTGGTGGTATGGGGATACGAAAGTAATGGCCAATTGGCGGTACCGGCAGGACTTGGCGATGTCGTGGGAGTGGCGGCGGGGTATGGACATTTATTGGCCATCGTTGGGAATGGGCCGCCGTTATTGTCACTGCAACGAACGTGGCGGCAAGCCACGGTGGGAGGGACAGTGGTGTTTGCCGGGCAAGCTGTTGGCGAATGGCCATTGCATTACCAGTGGTATTTCAATGAAGTGCCTATTCCGGGCGCCAATAAACCGTGGTTGGTGTTGCAAGGGGTGGATGTGTTCTTCACAGACGGGTTCTTTGTTTTGGAGGTTAGCAATGCGGTGGGTGTTGTGTACTCCGAGCCGATGTCCTTGGAGGTCCATACGCCTATTACAGAGCCGCCTATCATCACGCAGCATCCTGAATCTCAGACGGCGCGTGCGGGTTCGAGTGTGACTTTTGATGTGGTGGTGGAGTCGGCCTATCCAGTTGCTTACCAATGGTTTTTCAATGGTAATGGAATAGGGGGCGCCACTCAGGCAACGCTTACTTTGCCCAGTGTACGCAAGTCCGATGAGGGCTATTACAGTGTGCAGGTCATCAACCTTTTTGGGACTGCCACCAGTTTCCCAGCTTACCTGGCCGTCATCGAGCAGGACCCGTACATCACGATTAACGGTGTTTTCAAGGCGGATGGGCGGCATTTGTTGCAAGATAACTCACCGGTTTGGGTCACGATGGAGACTGCGTATGCAAATGGCAGCATTTATTATTCAACCAACAATCTGCACCCGGATGACGGGGCTTTATATACCGGACCGTTTGAAGTGGTGCCGCCGTTGGTGCTCAAGGCCATTGCTTACAACAGCAACCGGACAGAATGGACAGGGGTGGTGACCAATCGGCTGGAGATTGGATGGGAATTTCCATTGATGTTGAGCACGCCGGGAGGAGGCACGGTGACGGTGAGCCCGGCTCCGGGACCGTATGCCTCCAATTCGGTGGTGACGTTGACAGCATCGCCGGCTCCGGGCTGGACTTTCATGCGATGGGAGGGCGATGTCACGGGGAGCAATGCGGTGACGCAGGTGGTGATGAATCGTCCGCGCCAGGCGCAGGCGATATTTGGAACGACGGTTCCGCTAGCCATCCAGGGCAGTGGTATCGTTCAATTTGATCCGCCCGAGCGGGTGTTTCCGTATGGAATTCGGGTGCGTTTGTCTGCTTTGCCGAATGCAGGTCATTATTTCCAACAATGGACTGTTGGTGCGGGCACGGTTTCTCAAAGCCCGTTGGATTTGGTGCTAACGAATCCTGGGCCATCAGTGGTGGCGCGTTTCTCGCCGTTGCCCTTCAACACTTATGCATTGAATACGCTGGTGGTGGGCGGGGGCAAGGTGCTGCGGTTGCCATCTGCCAATTTTTACACCAACGGCACACCTGTGTTGCTCACGGCCATGCCGGATCCCGGTTTTATCTTCATAGGATGGAGCGGGGATTTGCAGGGGACCAATGCATCTCAGGGACTGGTGGTCAATGGCAATCGAACAGTCACGGCGCATTTCATGGAGGCCAATCGTCTGGCCATTGTTGCCCAGCCGCGCAGTCAAGTAGTACAGGTGGGGGCAACGGTGGTGCTGTCAGTGAGAGCGATAGGGCAGAATATTTCGTACCAGTGGTTTCATAATGGGCTGCCGGTGGAAGGAGGGCAAAGCAGTGACCTTGTGCTGGCCAATGTTACATCGGCTCAAGCAGGGGCCTATCAAGTATTGGTGTACAACGATTTGGGGGATTATCTGGAGAGCGATGTGGCGTTATTGACGGTTAATCGCGAGGCCAATCCGCAAGTACAGTCTTTGTTGTTTTTGGGGACAGCGGCCGATGAAGCCGCCAGGGCGGTGACCATCATATCCAATGAAGTTTACGTGGGTGGTCTTCTCAATGTGGGGGCAGGCGAGGGGTTTGGCGTGAAAGTGCCGGTGAACTTTGCATCCAACACGCCACCGGTGTGGCAGACCCTATGGCCCGGGCGCCCTGGACCCGATGGATTCATGGGGGTTTTGGGCACGCCATTGGGGCCGGTGTTTGCGGGATTCAGCGAGCCATTCATTCAAGCTGTGGCCGGGACGGCGAAGGGTGTTTTAGTGCAGTTGTCCGCCACCAATGGTCAGGAGGTATTTGCCCGGCGGACTCCGTTGGGAGGCGCGTTTGATTACGACGGCGACGAAATGCTGAATGCCATTATGAGCAGCAAGGAGCCCGGGGGTGAGTTTTGGTACGTCACCGGTATTGGACAAAGTGCCGCTGAAAGTTATGGGCAGATGTTTTTGGCGAAAGTGATGCCTGGTGGGGGCAATGTTTGGGTGGCGAGCGAGGTCAAACCGGTCACTGCCACGGAAACATTGGGTGCGGTGAATACGCCGGGATTTGCCGTTGATTTTCCGGTGGAGTACAGCGTGGGTAATGCGGTTTTGGTGATGGGCGGGGCGGTGTATGTGGCAGGGCGGTCGGACTTGGAGGGGATGCCGTATGCCACGTTGTGGAAATTCAGTCTCGATGGGAGGTTGTTGTGGCGACAATTCGGCTCGATAGGGGAGTACCGCGGGCTGGCGGCGATGAATGGCATCTTGTACGCTGCGGGGACGGCGCAGAATTTCTGGAGTGGGGAAGACTTCCTGGTGGAGCGGTGGAATCCCGAGGGTTGGATGGAATGGTCGGCCATCTATGACCGAGCCGAAGAGGACGATGGTCTGACAGCAGTGGTGGCATCCAGCGGGCGGCTTTACGCATGCGGCTACACTTATGGGGGTACGATGGGCGGGGCTGATGCGGTGGTGCTTCGATTGGATCCCGAAAATGGCGAGTTATTGTCCACTTTGATTCAGGGATATTTCCAGGACGATTTTGCACACGCGATGGTGATGAGCGGGCAGTTTCTTTACGTGGCCGGTGAAACTTCCAGCGGTGGGGCGGGGGGTGTGGATGCGGTGCTGATCCGATTGTTTGTGCCGGACCTGGTGCCGAATGTTGAGCCTCAGGTGGCATTTATCAGTCCGGCCGACGGCGAGCAATTTGTAGCTCCGGCAACCATCCCCTTGGAAATCACCGCGACAGATGCCGACGACGCCATCCGCATGGTGCGACTCTATAAAGATGGCGCGTTGCTCGCGAATCTGTCATCGGCACCGTATCGAATGACGCTGACCAATTTACCTGCCGGTGAATACGTCTTTGGAGCGATAGCCGAAGATACACGTGGTGCGAGCACATTTGCTGCGCCGGTCAAAGTGGTGGTGAATAATTACCTGGCCTCCCACAAATTGGATTTTGAGCCGGTGGTGTTGCTGCCTGCCGGGACAAGCACACCGTTAACCTTGAGCAACTATTTGGCGGGCTTTGAGGCGCGTGTGGTGAACATGACGCCGGGCAGCACGGTGCAAGTGGTGCGAGCCACGCAGGTTTATCCAGGGATGGTCAAGCCTTCCAGCGGGTCGAACATTTTGGAGCAGGTCTCCAGCAATCGGGGGCCGGTGACCAACCGGTTCGAGTTTGAGCAGGTGTTGGACAGTGTGCGGTTTACGCGTGTGGCGGTATTGGCCGGCAGTGCCGGAGCCAACCATCCGCAATGGCGGGCGCGGGCTTTCAACCGTTTTGGAATGGAATTAAGTTCCGTGGGTGAGAATGCGCTTTTTTCGCCGCAGGACATACCAGCCCGCACCTTTACGCTGAACGGTCCGGATATTGCAGCAGTGGTGTTTGAATCCAACGCCCAAGGAATGGGACGATTTGGTTCGCTGTTGTTGGATGATTTGGTGCTGAACGTAGCAATTTCGTCCAACAGCGCGCCGTTGGTGGTAATCACCAGCCCCGCTCAAAAAGAGCGTTTTGCGGGGCCGGCTGATGTCACGGTGCGGGTGTTGGCGGAGGATTACGATGGGGAGGTCAACAATGTGTCTCTGTGGGTGAATGATGTGCCGGTGGATTTTGCATTGAACAGCCGGCCCGGCCGATTCGAGCCATCGTTTGTTTTGTCCAATTTGGTGGTGGGCACCTACCGGTTGGTGGCCGTGGCTTATGATGATGTCGGAGCGTCACGCGAATCTGTCCCTGTGAGTTTTTCAGTGGTGGCACCCGTTCCGGCGAATGACAACTTTGCCAACGCACTGGTGTTGACAGGAATTACTGCGACGGCATCCGGAAACAGCGCTGGCGCTTCATTTGAGCCGGGCGAGCCTTACCATGCCGGGGTGCCGGGTGGGCGCTCTGTGTGGTTTGCCTGGACGGCGCCGCAAGATGGATTGGTGACGGTGACAACTGCCGGCAGCACGTTTGACACCGTTCTTGCTGTGTACACGGGGGGTGGACTCATTTCATTTCTAGTGGTTGAGAGTAATGACGATGATCCGACACAGACGGACGCCTTGACCAGCCGGTTGTGGTTCACAGCGAGACGTGGGCAGGTTTATTACATTGCCGTGGACGGTTACAATGGAGCGGGCGGCTTTTACTCGTTATTGGTCAGCATGAATTTGCCGCCTGTGGTGTCGTTGTTGGAGCCTCTGCCGGGGGCTATTTATTCGGCTCCGGGGCCGATAACACTGAGAGCCCGTGCGGAGGATGCCGATGGTGTGGCACGTGTTGAATTTTATCGGGGCAACGCGTTGGTGGGGGTGGCTACAAATCAACCGCCGGGAACGCCTTTTGTGGGACAAGTGACGCTGACCAACGTGGCTCCGGGTGAGTATTATTTCCGGGCGCGTGCCGTTGACGCGGCGGGTGTGACGGCGGAGACCCTGCCCGTGCGTGTGGTGGTGCGTGTGCCTGCGGCAGACAACGACATGTTTGCCAATGCCCGTGCGCTAAGTGGACCGGTGGTGTTGGTGACGAATGACAACCGCAGCGCGACTTTGGAGCCGGATGAACCGGATCCTTGGGGTGGGTTGGGAGGCAAGTCCTTGTGGTATCGCTGGACGGCACCAGCTAGCGGCACCGTGCTCATCAGTACTTTGGGAAGCAGTTTCGATACTCTGCTCACAGTCTATACGGGTAGCACGTTGCAAAACCTGCAGTTGGTGGCGTTGGATGACGACAGTGGAGAGGAAATCACGTCGGTGGTGGGTTTGTCCGATGGAGGGGCCAGCCTCATCAACATGGATGTCACTGCCGGCACCACGTATTACATCTCGGTGGAGGGCTTCTTGGGGGCTGGTGGCAATGTGCGGTTGAGTCTTGCATTCAACATTCCGCCGGTGGTGCAACTGACCATCAACACCAACCTGGCGCAATTCAATGCTCCCGGAATCATTCCATTGGTGGCAACGGTGGTGGATGATCAAGTGGTCAAGCGGGTGGATTTCTTCATGAATGAGGACTTGGTGGGTGTCGTTGTAAATCCCCTGGCAACCAACCGTTTCACGGCCACATTGACGCTGACGAATCTGTCTGCCGGTGAAGAGTACCTTTTCAGCGCGCGGGCGGTGGATGACATGGGAGCAGTGACGTGGACGCCCCCGTTGCCAGTGCGGATTATCGGCATTGAGGAGGAGCCGGAGGTCTTGGCCGAGGCGGCCGAAGTGGAGGTGGTACGAGGGGAGAAGATAGAGTTGAAAGTCCGGGCGCGAGGCACGCCACCCTTACTGTATCAATGGTTTTTCAATGGACTTCCTTTGTGGGGTGCCAACAGTGCGACATTGGTGATTCCCAATGCCACACCTGCAAACAGCGGGAGGTATTTTGTCCGGGTGTCCAATGCGTACGGATTTGAAGACGGGGAGGAAACACAAGTACGGGTGTTTGTGCCGCCGGTGATCACGGTGCCGCCGGCGTCGGTGACTTTGCCGCCCGGGACTTCAGCGGTGTTTACCGTGACGGCGGTGGGTACGCCTCCGCTGCGGTATCAATGGTATCGTCATCTGACTCCGTTGCCTGGTGCGACGGGGAGCACGCTGATTATCACCAATGTGTCTCCGTGGGAGATGGGCGCATACACCGTGGTGGTGAGCAACCGGGCGGGTCAGGCCCAGGCAACAGCGCAACTGACGGTGTCGGCTGTGCTGGCACCGCCGGCGAGTGTGCCACGGGAAGACTTTTGGGTGCCGGATGGGCCGGTGCATGCAGTGGCGGAGAGTGCCGGGACTTTGTACATCGGCGGCAATTTCCGGATGGTGGGGCCGAACACGGGTTTGGGAGTGGCGCTGAATGCGTCGTCGGCGCAACCCGACAACGTGTGGCCACGGGTGGAGGGGACGGCCATTTATGCGGTCGTGCCTGATGGCGAAGGCGGGTGGTTTGTGGGGGGTGATTTTGTACGAGTGGGCGGACTGCCCCGGACGAACTTGGTGCATATTCTGCCTGATAATACGGTGGATCCGGCCTGGGTGGTGGCGGTCAACGGGCCGGTGAGGGCGTTGTTGGTGGATGATCAAGTGCTTTACGTCGGAGGCGAATTTACCCAGGTGGGTGACCAAACGCGCACCAATTTGGCGGCGGTACGAGTGCAGGACGGCATCTTGCGCTCGATGGCGCCGAATCCGGATGGAGTGGTTCTGGCTTTGGCAAAAGTGGACAGCAAATTGTATGTCGGTGGTGCATTTCAAACGATTGGGGGAGTGCCGCGGGCGAGATTGGCCAAGGTGGATCCCAGTGACGGGGAAGTGCGGACGGATTTTGTGATGGGATTTGATCGGGCCGTCCATGCGTTATTGGTGGATGACCAACGGTTATTTGTGGCTGGCGAGTTTGACACGGTCACAAACAACAACCTCACCTACAACCGGCCAAAGATTGCATTGGTGGACACGGAGGACCGCGAGGTGCTTGGGTGGCAGGCACCGTTGCCCTCCGGCACAGGAGCGCGGGTGTATGCGCTGGCGATGTTGGGAGACACGGTTTATGTGGGCGGAGATTTCTCCTTTGCCAGCGGAGGGGTGACGTACCGGCATCTAGCGGCTTTCAGCCGGAGCGATGGTGCCCTGCAGGCATGGAATCCCGGGGCTGGTGGTGTCGTAAGGGCGCTGGCGGCGGGCAGCGATGCAGTTTATGCGGGTGGCTTGTTCCTCACGATGGGCGGCCAAACGCGGTTGCGGCTGGCAGCGGTTCATCCGACGACTGGAGCGGTTTTGGATTGGCAGGCCCCGGCCAATGGTGCTGTGAGGGCGTTGGCGTTGAGGGAGAATACCCTGCTGGCGGGCGGACAGTTCACGTTGGCCGGCGGTGTGATGCGCAGCAATGTGGCGGCTCTGCGTTTGGCCACGGGGCAAACGACGAGTTGGAATCCGGGGGCCAACGGGCCGGTGCGTGCCATTGCGGTGAGTGGTACGAACGTTTATCTCGGCGGTGAATTCACGATTGCCGGCCGGCAGTCGCGCAGTAACTTGGCGGCCATTTCGGTATTCAGCAGCGATGCTACAGCTTGGAATCCTGGGGCCAATAGTGCGGTGCGCGCATTTGCTTTGTCGGGCAAGAGGCTGTTTGTCGGTGGTGACTTCACTGTGTTGGCGGGGGCGGCGCGCTCTTACCTTGGGGCCGTGGATATGGATACGGCGGCGCCCTTGGATTGGAACCCCACTCCCGATGGGCGGGTGCTGGCACTGCGCACTACGGCCAATGGCGCCCAGATATATGTGGCGGGTGAGTTCAACGCCTTCAATGGAACGTCACGGCCTTATTTGGCAAGGGTGGATTCGAGTGGTGCCTTGGATGGGTGGAGTCCATCACCCAATGCGCCGGTGATGGCCTTGGCTTTGCGGGAGACACCAACGCCAGTGGTGTACGTGGGCGGGGCGTTTTCGCAGATTGGCGGTGCAGCACGCCAACGGCTGGCTGCGTTGGACAACAATGGGATGGTGTTGCAGGCGTTTGCGCCGCAGGTGCAAAGTGCCACGGGAGATGTGGCCGTAGTAAGAGCGGTGCAATTGCGTCAGGAAGCGGTGGATTTTGGCGGGTGGTTCCATGTGGTGGATGGAGTTGGCCGGCAGCATTTGGCGTCTTTGGCGGAAAGTACAGGAGCATTGGCTGATTGGAATCCTGATCTGACGGTGCCTTCGCAAGCACTGGGAGTTCAGGCGTTGGCGGCGGTCACGAATGTGATGGTTGTGGGTGGTGACTTCACACGAGTGGCCGGTAATTGGCGGCCGAATTTGGCGGTGTTTGTGCCGCGAGGCGCACCCATCATAGTGGGACAACCACAAGGGCGCGTGGTGCCGTTGGGGGCAACGCACACATTGAGAGTGACGGCACAGGGGGCTTGGCCGTTGTATTTCCAATGGCGTTTGAACGGCGTGAATCTGCCGAATGCCACCAATGCCACGTTGGTGTTGACGAACATTCAACTGGCGCAATGCGGCGCGTACAGCGTGGTGGCCAGCACACCTTATGGTGTGGCGGAGAGCCTGCCTGCGGAATTATTGCCAGAGGCGCCGGTGGTGACTTTGGGCGACCGGTTCACCAATGCATTCAGTTTGTCGCTGACGGCCACGGGTTTGGTGCGAAGTCAGAACACCGAGGCAACGGGATTGCAGGATGACCAATTGCCGGGCGGGTTCAAGCGTGGTGGGCGAGCGGTGTGGGCTACATGGGTGGCCCCCACCAACGGGGTGGTGACGTTCAGTACGCTGGGCAGCACCTTTGACACGTTGTTAACGGTGTTGCAGGGGAACACCTTGAATTCAATGGTGGTAGTGGAGCGGGATGAGGATTCGGCCGGCAACTTGAATGAACGGGTGACTTTCCCGGTTACACAAGGGAACGTTTATCATGTCTTGGTGGACGGTGTGGAGGGCGCCAGCGGTGTGATTGTGCTAAGCTGGAATCTGCAGGTGGGAGTGACCGATTACCCCATCATCACCGACCAGCCGCGCTCGCGAACGGTGCCAGAGAATTCACCCGTGACGTTACAGGTCACCGCCCAGAATGCACAGAGTTATCAATGGTTGTACCGAGGACAACCGATTTCCGGAGCAACAGGTTCCTCATATATCATTCCAGCGCTCACGCGGGCGTTGGCCGGCCCGTATCAAGTGATTGCTTATGGATCTCAACCTGACCGGCGGGCGCAGTCGCGTGTGTTTGTGCTGGAAGTTGGGCAGTTGGTACAGAGCAATCAGACGGTGGTTTTGGAGGATGTGCGGACACATGACAAGTTCGATGATATGCTGCGGGGTACAGGGCCCGGCGGCCAGACATTGGGCGGTCCGCAGCGACAATTCTTTGCATCGGTCTCCGCAGGCAGCTCGGGTACGCAGGTGCTTGACAATTATGGAGCCACCACCGAGCCGAATGAGCCGGACCACGGCGGAGTGGTGGGTGGCGCTTCAAGGTGGTTCCGGATTGATACGCTGACCAATGGGATTTTGGTCATTGATACCATCGGGAGCGAAATTGACACCGTGCTGGCTGTGTACACTGGTGAATCGTTATTCACGTTGGAGTTGGTGGCCAGTGATGACAACGGAGCACCGGATGGCGTGCGGAGCTTGGTCCGATTCAATGCTCAGAGCGGCAAGTCGTATTTGGTGGCTGTGGACGGTGTCAATGGAGCCGAGGGGCATATTGTCATGAATTACCTGTTGGCCGAGCCGCCTGCAGTGGTATCGCAGCCTGTCAATCAATCCATCGCCAGCGGTGGCAGCGCTAGCTTCAGTGTCACAGCCTCCGGTTCCGCACCGTTGTCCTATCAGTGGTACCACTTGGGAGTGGGACAGACGAACAGGCTTCCTGTGACAGGGGGGACCAATGCCGTCCTTTCGTTGACCAACGTGCAGGCCGGCGCAGCGGGAACTTACAATGTGGTGGTGTCCAATCCCGCAGCGAGCGTGACCAGCGCCGTGGCAACGTTGACGGTCGAGGCGCCGCTGCGTTTTGCCGCCGGTGGGGCGGGGAGTTATTCCAATGGCGTCTTTACCTTGAACATCTCCGGCAAAGCGGGACAAATGTTCATCATTCAAGCTTCGACCAATCTGAGCACTTGGACACCCATCAGCACGAATTTGGCCACTGGCGGGCAGGTGCAGTTTGCCGATCCTGGGGCGGGGACAGTGAGGCGGTTCTACCGGGCGGTAGGGCTGGAGTAAAATTCCAAAGTCGTGTGGTTATGCGAGTTTTAAAAACATTTTTGCAGCTCTTGTGCTTGGTGGCAGGGATGGGGATTGTGCCCCTCCTGCAAGCGCAGGAGGCCACCAATACCTCGGTCATACTCACCATCGAAGGCAAGGTGGAGGTGGCGCTTGTCGGGCAGGACGTGTGGACGCCTGCGCAGACGAATCAAGTCTTGCGCCCCGGAGACCGTGTGCGCACCGGCCGCAACAGCCGTGCGAGTTTGCGATTGTATAACCAGAGTGTGCTGCGGTTAAGCGAAGTGACCACCATGGTCATTCAGGCGCCGCCGAATAAAAAGAGCCCATTGCTGGACTTGAAGAATGGGTCGGTATTCATGTTTGACCGGGGCAAACCGTCGGATTTGGAGTTTCGCGCCAAGAAAGCCTCGGGCGCGGTGCGCGGGACGGAGTTTTTCTTGTCGGCGGCAGAGGAGGGGGAGACGGTGTTGGTGGCGGTGTTTGATGGTGCTGTTGATGTGAGTAACGAGGTGGGACAGGTGGCCCTCAATTCAGGGGAGCAGTCCTTGATTGAGGAGGGAAAACGGCCGGAAAAAACAGCGGTCATCAATGCGGTGAACCTGATCCAGTGGTGTTTGTATTATCCGGGGGTTTTGGATCCTGCAGAGCTTAAATTGGACGGTGTGGCCGAGCTGGCGCCTTCCTTGAGTGATTATCGCGCGGGCGATTTGTTGGGTGCATTGGCCAAGTACCCCGAAGGCCGGGAGCCGGCTGGCGACACGGAATTGGTCTATCGTGCCGGCTTGTTGCTGGCGGTGGGGCGGGTGGATGCCGCGGAAGCATTGTTGGGCCGGTTGGCAGCGGACAGTGCGGCAATGCCATTGAGCCGGGCTTTGCGCACAGTCATTCAAGCGGTCAAATTTGAATCGCGTACCGCTGTTGCTGTGCGTCCCTCCACGGCATCGGAATGGATGGCAGAGTCATATAATTATCAGTCCCGGTCACAGTTACCCTCGGCATTAAACGCGGCCCGGGAGGCGATGCGATTGTCACCTGACTTTGGGTTTGCCGCAGCACGGGTGGCGGAGTTGGAGTTTAGCTTTGGACGTATATCCGTCATGGAGGAGGTCTTGGAGCGTGCTTTGAAATTGTCCCCTCGCAACGCGCAAGCCCATGTGTTACGAGGGTTTGCGCATGCCGCCCGTGGTCGGGTGCAGGAGGCCCAGGGAAGTTTTGAAAATGCGATTGCGTTGGACGGGGCGTTGGGTAATGCGTGGTTGGGGCGGGGCCTGTGTCGAATTCGACAGGGGCAATCCGCAGCAGGATTGGAAGACTTGCAGACTGCCGCGGCTTTGGAACCGCAACGGTCACTCCTGCGCAGCTATCTTGGCAAGGCATACAGTCACCGTCGAGATGCACGCCAGGCGGAGCATGAGTTAAGCTTGGCGCGGAAACTGGATATGGGGGACCCCACACCAGTTTTTTACCGGGCCTTGTTGAATCGTCAGGAGAACAGGATCAATACCGCAGTGCGCGATTTGGAGGAGTCCATCCGGCTCAATGACAACCGGAGTGTTTATCGGTCACGGTTGTTGTTGGACCAGGACCAAGCGGTACGCCGCGCCAACCTGGCCGGTATTTATCAGGACGCGGGATTGACCGAGGTGGCCATTCGGGAAGGTTACAAGGCGGTGTATTATGATTATGGCAATTACTCGGCGCATTTGTTCTTGGCCAACAGTTATGATGCATTGCGGGATTTGCGAGGCACCAACCTGCGTTATGAGACCCCGTGGTTGAGCGAATATTTACTGGCCAACCTCCTGTCCCCGGCCAATGCCGGTGTGATGTCACAGCAAATCAGTCAAAATGAGTATTCACGTTTTTTTGATCGGGACTATTTGGGGTTTGCCAGCCAGACCGAATATTTTAGCAATGGGGATTGGGTGCAAAAGGCAAGCCAGTACGGCGTGGCAGGTGGTACGGCCTGGAGTCTTGAATCCTTTTATTTGACGGACAACGGCCAAGGCGGGCCGAATCGGCAGCAGGAGCAACTGACCCTGTCTTTGAAAGTAAAGCAGCAGGTCACACAAAAAGACATGCTCTATTTTCAGGCAGTATATTTTGATGCTTCAGCAGGGGATGTGGGGCAGCGTTACAATCCCGCGAATACGGTGGCTGGCTTCCGACTCAAAGATAATCAGGAGCCTTTGTTGATGGCGGGTTACCACCGCGAATGGAGTCCGGGGAATCACACGTTGCTGCTGCTCACCCGGCTGCATGATCAATGGGGGGTTTATAACCCATCTCAGGGGGTGATTTCCGCAGCGCTCGCTCCACCACCCTTTAACGGCGTGTTTCTCAACAGCATCCGGCAGGACCTGGATGAGAAATCGGTGGTGTACGGTGCGGAGTTGCAGCAAATCATTCAACGTGAGAGGCACAACACCATTATTGGCGGCAAGGTGCAAGCCGGCGAATATGATTCAAGAAGTCTTCAATACAATCCGACTATGCTCCCGGGATTTCACCCGCCCGGCGTCGCAGCCAACCAATCGGTTTCGGCTGACATCAGCCGTTATTCGCTGTACGCTTATCATTATTGGGAAATCGGCCGGCCGCTGACTTTGGTGGGTGGTTTGACCTATGATCATTTCCAGTATCCGGTCAATTTGCGACTTTCGCCTGTCTCGTCGTACACTGAATCCGTGGATCGGCTGTCCCCCAAGGCGGGCTTTTTGCTGACCCCTTATCGTGGTGCGACGCTGCGCGGGGCTTACGCGCGTTATTTGGGCGGGCTTGGTTTTGAACAAAGTTTCATGCTGGAGCCCACCCAAGTGGCGGGCTTCAACCAGGCCTTGCGCAACCTTGTGCCCGAGGCGTTGTATGGGCCTACCGCTGCCTCGCGGGGGGAGATGTTTGGGCTGGCCTTTGAACAGAAATTGCCAACGCAAACTTACTTTGGAGTGAGCGGAGAGATTCTCTATTCGGACGTGAACCGTGACTTGGGATGGTTCTTAACCCGCAATTTACCCCCGCTCCTGCCGGCCAATACCCGTGAGCAATTTGATTATCGTGAGCGCACGCTGCGTCTTTATGCCAATCAATTGGTCGGAGAGGAATGGAGCTTGGGAGCGCAATACCGGTTGAGCCATGTGGATTTGCAGCAACGTATCCCGGAAATACCACCCGCCATGAGCCCATTGTCCGCCAGCCATGTTCGGGGCCTGATGCACCAACTTAATCTTTATGTGGCGTTCAATCATCGTTGTGGATTCTTCAGCCGCCTGGAGGGGGGTTGGACTCGCCAGCATAACCAAGGCCTTAACCCGGACCGTCCCGGTGATGATTTTTGGCAATTTAATGTCTATGCCGGTTACCGCATGAAACGCGGACGGGCGGAAATACGGCTGGGGGTGTTGAACTTGACGGATCAGGATTATCGTTTGAATCCGCTGAACCCCTATTTGGAACTGCCGCGCGAGCGCACATTTTACGCTTCACTTTTTTGGAAGTTTTAATGGTAAGGCGGTCAAGGGGGGTGAAGGGCTGCCAAGGTGAAAAAAGATGAGGGAATGGTTGCGGCCAGGTTAAATGAGGCTAGTTTATTCCCAGTATTAGCAAAAAAATGGCAGCCATGCAGTGTGCGTCCGTCATGCTTTTCCGGGGCGTGGCGGTGATGTGTATATTGGTGCCGGTTGTTGTCAACGCAGCCGCCACTCGAAGCACCACTGTGACGGTTCATTACAACCGTGACGTGCGCCCCATTCTTTCCGACAATTGTTTTCAGTGTCATGGTCCCGACGAAAAAGATCGCAAGGCGGAATTGCGTCTGGACACGCGGGAAGGAGCCACGGCGCCACGTGATGGCGCACCGGCCATTGTGCCGGGGGACCCCGACAAAAGCCTGTTGTGGAAACGCATCACGACCTCCGATCCCGATGACTTGATGCCGCCGCCGGCATCTCACAAAAAGCTGACGCTGCAGCAGAAGGAAATTTTGCGCGCGTGGATTGGCGCCGGCGCCCCCTATCAACCGCATTGGGCCTTTGTGGCCCCGGAGCGTCCTCCGTTGCCGGCGGTCAAGCAAAAGTCATGGGTGCGCACGCCGGTGGACCGCTTCATCCTGGCAGCCTTGGAGGCTCGGAACTTGAAACCATCCGGTGAGGCGCCCCGTGAGACATTGGTCCGGCGGGTCAAGCTGGATTTGACGGGCCTGCCACCAACGCCGGCGGAAGTGGAGGAGTTTGTGAAGGATAAACGCCCCGATGCCTACGAGCGGATGATTGATCGTTTCATGGCTCTGCCGGCGTATGGGGAGCATCAGGCGCGTTATTGGTTGGATGCGGTGCGATACGGTGACACGCACGGGTTGCATTTGGACAATGAACGCAGTCTGTGGCCTTACCGGGATTGGGTGGTGAAGGCGTTCAATGAAAACAAGCCCTTTGATCAATTTACGATTGAGCAGATTGCAGGGGATTTGTTGCCTAACGCCACCCGGGAACAATTGGTGGCCTCGGGCTACAACCGATGCAACGTGACGACCAGTGAAGGCGGCGCCATTGATGAAGAGTTTTATGTGCGTTATGCGGTGGACCGGACCGAGACCACGGCGACTGTGTGGATGGGGTTGACGTTGGGGTGTGCCGTTTGCCATGACCACAAATACGATCCGGTTTCGCAAAAGGAATTTTACCGGCTCTATGCCTTTTTCAACAATGCAGCGGATGCGGCGATGGACGGCAACGCCTTGTTGCCGCCGCCTTCCATCAAGTTGCCCACACCCGAGCAGGAAAAGCAACTGGCGGACTACGACGCCCGAATTGCTGCTTTGGAAAAACGGATTCGCGAAACAGCCGCTGGCATCAACTACACGGACCCTGCCACTGTCACCAATGCCCCGAAACCGACGCCCGTGGAAACGGTATGGGTGGAAGACGATTTTCCCGCCAGTGCCAAGGCCCAAATCAATGGCGGCACGCCCGCGACTCAGTGGATTGAAAGCAAAGAGGGGCCGGTGCACAGCGGGCGGCGCGCACTGCGCCGGGCGGCGAGTGGTTTGGCGCAGGATTTCTTCAACACCACCAACGCTTTGACGCTTGGGCCCGGGGCCAGGTTTTTTGCGTATGTTTATTTGGATCCCGCCAACCCGCCCAAAGCCATCATGTTGCAATTTCACTCCAATGGGTGGGACCACCGGGCCAACTGGGGCGACCCGAAAGCCATTTCTTATGGGGCGGGAAATCCCAAGGTGCGCACCGAAATGGGAGTGCTGCCCCCCGCCGGGCAATGGGTGCGTTTGGAAGTGGATGCCGCCAAGGTGGGACTGTCCGCAGGCGACAAGGTGACGGGATTTGCCTTCACGCAGTTTGATGGAGTGGTGCATTGGGATCGCGCCGGAGTGGTAAGCACACCGGACCCCGCAGCAGACCCTGCGCAATCCTTCCTGGCCTGGCTTAAGCAGGCGCGAGACATGGGGGACAAAGCCAAACTGCCTGCGCCGTTGGCCGAGTGGGTGAAGAAGCCGCTGGACAAGCTCAAGCCGGAACAACAGCAGCAACTGCGCGAACACTATCTTGTGCAGGTTCATCAGCCTTCACGGCCGCTATTTGACCCATTGTTCAAGGAGTTGAATCCGTTGAAAGAGGAGCGGCGAAAATTGGACGAATCCATTCCTGCCACGATGGTGATGCGTGAACGCGAGCAGCGGCGGAAGGCGCATGTGCTCAAGCGTGGGCAATATGACCAACCGGGTGAAGAGGTCACTCCTGGAGTGCCGGCCTTTTTGCCGCCGCTTCCTGCTTCGGGGACCACCAACCGACTGGATTTGGCGCGGTGGCTGGTTTCCCCGCAACATCCATTGACGGCACGGGTGACGGTGAATCGGTTGTGGGCGCAGTTTTTCGGAGTGGGTCTTGTCAAGACTGCCAACGACTTCGGCATGCAAAGCGAGTGGCCCTCGCATCCCGAGCTGTTGGACTGGCTGGCGACGGAATTTATGGCGATGGGTTGGGATGTAAAGCGGTTTCAAAAATTGCTGCTGACCTCGGCGGTGTACCGGCAGGATTCGAAGGTTACACCACAATTGTTGGAGGTAGACCCGGAGAACCGGCTGCTGGCGCGAGGGCCCCGCTTCCGGTTGGATGGTGAGGTCATACGTGACAGTGCCTTGTTTGTGAGCGGGTTGCTGAACCCCAAAATGGGCGGACGCGGCGTCCGACCCTATCAACCGCCCGGAATTTGGGAGGCGGTGGGCTACACCACGAGCAATACGGCCAAATATACGCAGGACCACGGAGAGGCCCTCTATCGGCGGAGTTTGTATGTGTTTTGGAAACGGACGGCGCCGCCACCCATTTTCACAACTTTTGATGCGCCATCGCGTGAGTCTTCTTGCACACGACGTGAGCGGAGTAACACGCCGCTGCAGGCACTGCTTTTAATGAATGATATTCCGTATGTGGAATGTGCCCGGCAACTGGCGACACGGATGCTCACGGAGGCAGGGAGCCAGCCGCCGGCGAGGTTGGCTTACGGTTTTCGTTGGGTGACGGGGCGGACACCCACCAAAGTCGAGATGAACATTTTGCGGCAGTCGCTGGAGAGCCATCTGGCGCGTTACCGCGGCAATGTGGAAGCGGCACGGCAACTGGTGAGGGTGGGGGAATGGCCGGTGAACGAGAGCTTGGACGTGGCCGAACTGGCAGCCTACACCATGGTTGCCAATTTGATGCTGAATTTGGACGAGGCGGTCACAAAGAACTGAACTTGAAAAACGAGTTGGATTTTTAAAAACCATGCATCCTCTGGACGAATTCATCACACTGCAAAACCGAAGGCATTTCTTCAAAAACGCCGGTCTGGCGGTGGGACGCATCGCACTGGCCGGCCTGCTTTTCCCCGAAGTGCTCAAGGCGGCGGTCAGTGCCGGACCCAAGACAGCGGGGCATCCGCATCCGCCGTTGCCCGGGCTGCCGCATTTTGCGCCGAAAGCCAAGCGCATCATTTACCTGTTCATGAACGGCGCGCCGTCGCAAATTGATCTCTTGGACTACAAGCCCAAGTTGGCCGAATTGTTTGACAAAGACATTCCCCCGTCGGTGCGGGGCAATCAGCGGTTGACTACGATGACGTCGGGACAATCGCGTTTCCCCATTGCGCCCTCCATTTACAAATTCAAGCAGTACGGCAAGAGCGGGGCATGGTTTAGTGAATTGTTGCAGCACACCGCCACGGTGGCGGACGAATTGGCCATCATCAAAACGGTGCACACCGAGGCCATCAACCACGATCCCGCGGTGACCTATATTCAAACAGGAAGCCAAATTCCGGGGCGTCCGAGTCTGGGCTCCTGGCTGGCCTATGGATTGGGGAGCGACTGCGACAATCTGCCGGCCTTTGTGGTGATGACGCCGAGGTGGTCCGCCAAACGCGATGCCCAGGCCCTTTATCAACGATTGTGGGGCAGCGGCTTCCTGCCGTCCAAGTATCAAGGGGTTGCATTGCGGGCCAAGGGGGATCCGGTGTTGTTTTTGAAAAACCCTCCCGGGGTGGATGCTGAGGCGCGTCGGGACATGCTCAACGCGCTAAACCGGATGAATGAGCAGCAGTTTTTGCGTTATGGAGACCCGGAGATCCAAACTCGCATTGCGCAGTATGAGATGGCCTTCCGCATGCAAACCTCGGTGCCGGAATTGACCGACATTTCGAATGAACCGCCGAGTGTATTGAAGTTGTACGGGCCGGAGGTGACCGAGCCGGGAACGTTTGCACACAGCGCATTGCTGGCCCGCCGGCTGGCGGAGAGGGGAGTGCGGGTCATTCAGATATTTCATCGCGAGTGGGATCATCATGGTGATTTACCGCGGGATTTACCCTTGCAATGCCGTGATGTTGATCATGCATGTGCGGGGTTGATTCAGGATTTGAAGAATCGCGGGATGTTGGAAGACACGCTTGTGGTCTGGGGCGGTGAATTTGGGCGGACGGTTTATTGTCAGGGGCCATTGTCACGGGACAATTACGGACGCGACCATCATCCACGAAACTTTTGTGTTTGGCTCGCCGGGGGCGGGATCAAGCCCGGCATCACTTACGGGGAGACGGATGATTTCAGCTATAACATCGTAGATAAACCGGTGCACATTCGAGATTTGAATGCCACGATTTTGCATTGCATGGGGATTGACCACGAGCGGTTGACCTACCGGTTTCAGGGTTTGGATCAACGATTGACCGGTGTGGAGCCCTCCAAGGTGATCAAGGATATTTTAATCTGATCTGATCTCTACCGGTACTCCGTGACCAACGCCAAGGTAGCGGGGGTGTGAGTAAGCCTTGATTCCCACGCTTGTTGGCAAGCGAAAAGCGGTTGCGTTTTATTATTTTTTGAAGACAGGCCACCTGCGTTCAGTCACATTAGTTGTCATTGAGGTGTTGAAGCCTTCAGGGATTGAAAGTCTCTCTTCGAATAAAGGAGGGCTGATTGCTTCGGCTTTCGATTTGTTCCTGTAGGCTGTTGGGACCAAGGTGGTTATCGTGTATGAAACGGCGCATTTCAGTTTTTGAGCAGACGGAGGGGAGGGGGAGGTGGTAGAAGGGCGGCATGAATACAAAATGCATGACGGGTACTGTTTGTTCGTGTGGTCGGCCGCATGGTCCGGCTTCG